>JGI11772J19994_1000141_pt1 | contig 15219 bp, 28 predicted proteins | sample Etolagsurwater0m_FD_19994 | JGI IMG/M metagenome (IMG submission 19994) | reverse complement strand
TACCTGAAATTAAAAAAATAAATGAAGAATTAAAAATGCTTCATAAAAATTTAAATGAAGCCAAAACAAGTAAAGTTGCACCAAATGAAGAAGAATTTTTCTTTCCTAGATATTGGGATTTAGAAAAGATAAGAAATAATCGTGCAGGTTTAGAACAAGTCTTAACTGAGTGGTATACAAATAATCCAATATTATTTGTAAAACAAAAAGATGGCACATATGCAAGAGAAACACCATTAACATCAAACGATATGATGTTAGCTACTGATCCTGCTAGAATAAAGAAAAGAGTAAATGATACAATAGATAATATATTAAATGAAAGAAAAGATATTACAGATGATAGTATGGCATTTTATGGTTATGGAAAATCAAAACATACTAGACATAGAACACTAGATATACCTAACAAACTAGTAACTGATTTTATTATAAGTAATCCAGTACAGGTAATGAGAGTTTATACTCAACGTGTAGCACCAAAGTATGAGTTTTCAAAACAATATGGTGGTCGATCTATAGATCAAGTTGTAGCAGATATAGAAACGGATTTATATGCAGCAGGTAAATCAGAAAGACAAGTTAATGAAACAAGAAGAGATTTTTTACATTTGTATGATCGTATTGTAGGAAGAGTATTAACAAATCCAGATCGTTGGGATCAAAGGGCTGCGATAGTTTTAAGAGATTTAGCACAATTAAATTACTTAGGATCAGCAGGATTTAGTACAATACCTGACTTTGCTAAAATAGTTATGGAACATGAACTAGGCAATGTAATGAAAGGTTTAGTAGGTATTTTACAAGATTCAAGGGTAAGGCTTACAGCAAAAGAAGGTAGACTAGCAGGTGAAATATTAGAAATACTACAAGGTGATACTCATATGAGGCTTGTTGAGGATTTAACAAATAGCCCTATTGATAAAAATGCATATCAAAGAAACATGAGTAAAGTTAGAAATGTTTTTTATTTGTTAAATGGTTTAGCACCTATGACAAACATGATGAAAAAACTAGATGCTACTATTAGACAACATGAAATGATAGAGTTTTCAATAAAAGATGCACAAGGTTTAGCTACAAAAAAAGAAATAGAATATTTAAGAAGATATAATATTGATAAAAAAATATCATCAGATATTAAAAAGCTCTTTGATAATGGTGTAATACAAAACACTAAAGATGATGGAAAAGGAGTTTACTTAGCTAATACAGAAAAGTGGCTTGAAAGTGGCATAGCTGAAGAAACATTGGATACATTTAGAGGCTCTTTAAATAGTGGTATTATGAACACTATTCTTATGGGAACACCTGCAGACAAGCCAATCATAGCTGATGGCATTGTATATATACCACAATGGATTGGCAAAAGATTTGGTTTAAAAGAAGATGCTAGATATAAAGGATATACTAGAGTTGAAACTGGTTTAGCAGGATTGCCATTTCAATTTTGGTCATACAGCTTTGCTGCTGCAAATAAGATTACTGCAGCAATGGCAACTGGACAAGCAAAGAATAGAACTGCTGCCGCTGTGTTAGCATTAGGTTTAGGCTATACATCATTAGAAATTAAATCACAATTTGGTGGCCCTGCTGTTCAAGCTATGTGGGATAATATGCCAATAGAGGATAAACTTGCAAGATCGTTTGATGCTTCAGGATTGGCTGCAATGTATAGTGATTTATTTTATACTGGCATGAATACAAGTATGGCATTGGGTGGCCCTGATATTTCAATGGGTTTATTGCAACCTAAATTTCCACAAGAAAAAAATATTGTAGATGCATTTACAGCAGTTGGTGGAGCAGGCCCTAGTATAGGTGTAGATTTATTTAGTGGATTGAAGCAGGTGTTTTATGATGGAGAGTATGGATCAGGCTCAAAGCAAATTCTTAAAAACTTGCCATATATGAGATTATGGTTTATTAAAGAATATGTGAATGAGATGGGGAAAGTTTTAGAAGATGTAGATGAAGAAGGTTTTGAAAAAGTAATGAGGACTAGATTCTAATGACTATAGCATTAAGTGACAATACACCACGAATAAGTTACTCGGTAAGTGAGGGAGTTACCCAAACTTCGTTTGCAGTGCCATTTATTTTCTTTGATGGATCTGCGGATTTAAATGTGTTCGTAGATAATGTGGCAAGAACATACAGTCCATCTACATCTAACACAACTTTATTTACAGTAATAGGTGGCAATGGTGCAACTGGCACAATAACCACAACTGTTACAGGTGCTTCAGGTGGCAGTACTGTTATTATAACTAGAGATGTTCCACTAGCACGAACTACTGACTTTCCAAGTGCAGGTGCTTTTGAGATAGCTAAGTTAAATACAGAGCTAGATACCCTGCTTACTATGATAACAGATGCTGATGATGAAAACTCAAGAGCTTTAAGATTACAGGACTCTGATGAAGCAGTTAGTTTAACATTACCTTTAAAAGCAGACAGACTTGGTACTGTTTTAGGATTTAATGCTACTACTGGTGCTGCAGAAGCAGGGCCTACAATAGCAGATGTTAGTTCATTATCTGCAATAACAGCAGATATCTCAACACTAGCTGACATTGAAGATGGCACTGATGCTACTGATGCAATTCAAACTGTGGCAGGTATATATAGTGACGTGACTACAGTAGCAGGAATATCAGGACAAGTAACTATAGTAGCAGGTGAAACAACTAATCTACAAAACGTAACTGACAATCTTAGTGCAATACAAAATGCTAGTACAAATGCAACATTAGCAGAAAACTATGCTACCAAAATAGATGGTGCTGTAGAATCTAGCAACTATTCATCTAAGGCATGGGCATTAGGTGGCACTGGTGTAACTGATACAGCAGGTAGTGGTGCATCAAAAGAATGGGCAACAGATACAACTAATACTGTAGATGGTACGGAATATTCAGCTAAAGAATATGCCATTGGTACACAAAGTGGACAGACTAATGGGTCTGCAAAACAATGGGCATTAGGTGGTGGTGCAGGATTTGATAGAGATACTGCTGTAAGTGGCTCTGAGTATTCTGCAAAATACTGGGCAAACCAAGCAGCGAACTCAGCCAAAAGCCAAAGAGATGTTTATTATGGTGGTTTTTCAAGTGATGCTGCTGCTGAGACATATCAAACAGGTACAAATTTAGGAACTGTAGATGCAGGTGACTTGTACTTTAATACAACGAGTAACGTCACAAGAGTTTATAATGGCACATCTTGGAATGATGTTGCTACAGACACTAGTTCTTTTGCAACAAATGGATTTGCTATAGCTGTAAGCATAGCTTTATAGGAGTAAAAAATGGCACAAAATTTCAGACAATATAAAATGAGAGAGATAGGTACTGCCGCTACTGATATACCTGATGGCAGTAACTTTGATAGTTATGACTGTTTAATCTCAATCAGAATGACAAACATTACAACCAATGCAATTTCAGTAGATGCTTACATACAGAACACATCATTAGATTATTATCTTATTAAAGGTGTAACAATCCCTGCACATAGTTCATTAGAGCTAATAGATGGTGGGTCAAAGATTGTGGTTGTTAGTGGTGACAGATTATATTTCAAATCAGATACAGCAACATCACTTGATGTCGTTGTGTCAGCAGTAGATGCAATAAGCACATAGGTGAAACATGGGATATGTAGGTAACGAACCATCAGTAAACTTTACTAGCTTTGCCAAGCAAGACATTACTGGTGATGGAGGTGCAAGCTACACTCTTACTTATGCAGTAGCTAATGCTAATGAGATTGAAGTCTTTGTAAACAACGTAAGACAAGAGCCAACAGAAGCATATACAGTTAGTGGTACTGCTTTGAGTATGACTGGCAACGTAGCTAGTACAGATGACTTCTATGTTATTTACTTAGGTAAGGCTTTGCAAACTACTGTTCCACCTGATGGAAGTGTAACAAGTGCAAAGCTAGATACGAATATAGCTATAGATGGAACATTGGATGTTACTGGTGCTATTAGTGGCACAGATATGCAATTATTACATACTACAACAGTTTCAAGTAATGTTGGTGAAGTGCAAATAGATGGTTATTTTACTTCAGCATTTAAGAACTATAAACTAATTGCAAGTAATGTTCATACAGATACAGATAGTGTAAATATGAATCTTAAATTTATGAGTGGTGGTTCTGTTTTAACTGGTAGTGTTCACAGGTCAGTAAGACTCCGTGCAGTAAGTGGTGGAAGTACAATCTCTTGCCAAAATGAAGCTAGTGATACAGAATTTGCAAAAGTTGGTGGTGTGGTAGGTTCTGCAACTGGAGAACAAAGTAATTTTGAAGTTACTTTTTACGACCCGTTAGCAACAGATAATTTTAAACATTTTACTGCGTTTTCAACTAATGTTGATAGTAATGCAAACTGTGAGATAGGACTTATGTCAGCTTATTACAATAGTGGACAATCTGCATTAAGTGGTTTTGAAATAGACCCTAGTTCAGGCAATATTGCAAGCGGCATTTTTAAATTATATGGGATAAGATAATGACTAGATATAGAATGAAAAATGGTGAAAGGGTTGCATTTACAGCAGAAGAAGAAGCTGTAAGAGATGCTGAAGAATTAGCATGGACTAATGATGCACCTAACAGACGTATGGCAGAACTAAGAAGACTAAGAGATATATTGTTAGCTGAAACAGATTGGATGGCTAATTCAGATGTTACAATGAGTGATGCTTGGGCGACATACAGACAAGCTCTAAGAGATATAACAACACAAACACCTAATGATGATGAACTTAGTAACATCACATTTCCAACGAAACCAAAGGAGTAGACCATGCCATTCATAGGACAACAACCTACAACTGGTGCTTTCTTGGAGCTAGACAGCCTTACAGCCAGTGCAACAGCAGACTATACACTACAACTAAACGGAGCAAACTACTATCCTGAGAGTGTTAATAATCTTTTAGTATCCATCAACGGAGTTATACAAGGTAGCAACACACTTAGCCTTAGTGGTTCTACTCTAACTGTAGGTGCTACACTATCTGCATCTGATGTCATAGACTTTGTAAGAGTGTTTGGCAATGTAGGTACTATATCCACACCTACTGATGGTAGTGTGACAGCTAACAAGATTGCTAGTGGTGCAGTAACAAGTGCTAAGATTGCAGATGGTACTATTGTTAATGCAGATATAAATGCAAGTGCAGGAATAGCAGGAAGTAAACTTGGTACTGGTGCTGTGTTGCAAATGCCTTTCACACAATATGTTGACACAACTCAAGTAAGTGTTTCTGCCAATACAAACACAACTATAAATGTTTTGACAGTTAATATTACACCTAAAAGTACATCATCTATAATTAGATTAGATGCCCATATCTTTCATGAATGGTCAAACTATGATGCTCCTAATGAGAGTGCTTGGTTTTTTTACAGAGATGCAACAAAATTAGCTCATGCTGCATCAGGAAATAGGCTAACTGGCATATCATCATCAGCACTTAGTTATTATGGTACTGATGCTACTAGCACTCCTGAAACAGTTTACTATAGTTATTTTGATTCACCCTCATCAACTAGCCAAATTACTTACAAAGTAGGTGTTATAAATCATTTTTCATGCACTCTTAATATTAACAGAACAAATAATGATTCAGATTCTACACAATTAGAAAGAGGTATAAGTTTTATTTCAGCAACAGAGATAGGAGGATAGCATGGCATTAACAAAATTAAACTTCTCAGGTCAGCCTACTATACCATCTTCTATATTTCCTACTGGTAGTGTAATACAAACTGTTCAAGGTGGAAGAACTGATAGATTTATATCAACGTCAGGGTCAACTTTTGTTGATTGTGGAGTTTCAGTAAGTATAACACCTACATCTACTTCTTCTAATATTTTAATTACAGTTCAAGGTACTTTATCAAATGAAAGTTTGGGCGGAGAATCATGTCGTGTAAAACTTTTTAGAGAAAGTACAGAAATAGGTAGTGGAACTGGAGCAACTTCAAAAAATGATTTTGCATTAGCACTACCAACAAACGTTTATAATATGTATGCTTTTTCAAATTCTTTTTTAGACAGTCCATCAACAACGTCAGAAATAACCTACAAAATACAAGTAGCTAGTGGTAGTTCAAATGATGTTGTAATAGGAGGTCGTGGCGATAGCACTAATTCTGCTGTACCAACTAGAATTACAGTTCAGGAGATTGCAGGGTAATGGTTAAAGCATCAGAAGTAAAAGCACAGATAGATACACATGAAGCAGTATGTGCTGAGAGATGGAAAGAAACTATACTTCGCATCAAACGTATTGAACATATAATGATTGGTACAGCAGGTACTATGATTATTATGATGGCAGGATTGCTATTGAGGTAGATATGGTAGTTGCTGAAATCCTTACTGGTATAGCTCTAGTCCAAAAGTCAGTAGATTTCATAAAGAGCAACATAGGTACTGTAAACGACATTAAAGACATAGCCAAACAGATTGATGGTTTTTTTCTAGGCGAAGAGCAAATGAATAAAGGCCAAGGCAAAGGCATGTCTATAGCTGAACAATTTGGTTCTGTAGAAAACTCTGCATCTGATTTTATTGATAGAAAATTATTAGAAGAAAAAAGAAACGAATTAAAACAGCTAATAAATTTAAGGTTTGGCCCTACTGCTTGGGATTCTATATTAGCTGAAAGAGCAGAAAGAATTAACCAAGCAAAAGAAGCTCAAAAAAAAGCTAGAATAAAAGCCAAAAAAGAACAAGAGGAAATATTAGAGGTTATTAAATGGGTTGCATATGGGTTTATCATCATTGGTTTATTAATGGCTATGATAGTTTTTGGTGTAAAGGCTTTCGCAAAAGGTAAAATTTACAATGCACCTAAAGATTATACAAGAAACCAAAAGTTAAATAATGGCACTATAACACCACCTAAAATGACCACTTGTAGATTAAAGAAACAACAAGTTTTTAAAGATAAAATGGCTTGTATTTATCAAGGAGCTAATGCCACATTTGAATTAGAATTTACAGATATAAGAGTTGGTTGCCCTAAACAATATCGCTGTGTTTTTAATCCTAATGGTGAAGAGCCTAGCATAGACAAGGTTATGGAAAGTCTTAGGAGTATAGCCAAATGACAGCCTTTTTACTTGCTTGCACATTAAATGGTATTGTTAATGGTGGTATATACTTTAAGAGTGTGAACGTGTGCATACATTACAAGAACATATTAGATAACCAAACATTTATGAAAGGCAATGAGCCACAAACATATGAATGTATATGTAAACTCGTACCTTTTGTAGATACAGATAAAGTAAAGGTGTACTAATGGTTACAGTTGAACAGTTTCTTAAATGGAAGATACTACCTAGATGTATGATGCTTGCTAGTACAGTTATGTCATGGAGATGTGCTGAATGGTTTATGGATTTAGATAATCCTACTGGAGCACAGTCAGCATTTGTATCTGTAGTCATGGGTGTAATGACAGGTGTGTTTGGTATATGGATGGGTCACGAGCATAAGGGAGACAAGTAATGTTAACAGCATTGATTGGGCCAGTAAGTAATTTACTTGGCAAGTTCATTGAAGACAAGGACATGAAGAATAAGTTGGCACATGAGGTGGCAACAATGGCTGAGAATCATGCACAAGAACTAGCTAAGGGTCAGCTTGAGATCAACAAAGCAGAGGCACAGCACAAGTCTATTTTTGTTGCAGGTTGGAGACCATTCATAGGTTGGACTTGTGGCATAGCTTTGTGTTGGCATTTTGTATTAGCACCAGTAACAATATTCTTGTGTGCATATATCGGAGTTGCTATACCTGAGTTACCTACATTTGACATGGGTTCATTGATGACAGTATTGATGGGTATGTTAGGTTTAGGTGGACTTAGAACATATGAAAAACAAAAGGGATTGACAAAATGAATATGGAGGAATTTAAAAAAGAAATCATTATAGACGAGGGCATCAAGCACGAAATCTATCTTGACCATTTAGGACTGCCTACTATGGGAGTAGGGCATCTGATTACAGAATGGGATGAAGAATATGGAAAGCCTGTGGGTACTCCTGTATCAGAAGAAAGAGTTAACAACTGTCTTACCCAAGATATACACGTAACAATACAAGAATGTAAAAAACTTTATGAAGACTTTGATGTACTACCTGTAGATGCACAACATATTATAGCCAACATGATGTTTAATATGGGTAGGCCAAGACTATCTAACTTTAAAAAGATGAAAGAAGCAGTCGATAAACGTGATTGGTTTGAGGCTGCATACGAAATGACTGCATCTAAATGGGCAACTCAAGTGCCAAATAGGGCAATGCGTCTTGTTCAACGTATGAAAGACATACAGACATAAAGGCATTGTTTGCTTACAATCATACAGCAGGGGTGCTTTACCCCCACTGTATGCCTCTTAAATCAAGAGTTTTTCTTCATATTTTCTAAATGTTGCTCGTGTCTGTACCAAGCAGCATCTTCATGTAGATTTGCCATGCCATCTTGGTAATCTTTTTCTTCTTGCTCTAACAAAACAGCATCATGAATATCTTGTGCATTTATTTTGTGGTCAATTAAATACCTAACTAGTTGCCCACGACCTGCCCTACCTTTTCTAGTAGTGCCATTTGTGAAGATGTGTCCTTTCATTTCCAGTTGTTTGTATCTTGGTGTGATGCTACCCTCTCGGTATTGGGGATTACCTTTGCTTTGGTGCAGGTAATCCCATACCTCGTCGTGTGTAGCACCATTCTTGCCATGTGCTTTGATGGCATCTAGTACGATACGTTCTAGTCTGTTAGTGTCCATGCTTTGTGCAGCCTCATGTGAGGTTCTTGGATCTGTGTTTCTAGCTTTGCCTATCATGATTCTCTCCAATTTATTATTTCAATTTTTACATCATCATATCCTTTGGCTATCCAATCATTTGCTTCTTGGATAGCTTCACGATATTTGGTGTGGTAATTATCTGTAGCACCTACCCAAACAATAAATTTATATTTCATGTTTACCTCCTATTAAAATGGTATTTCTACATCATCATCTATGTGATGATCGATTGTTTGATTGTTACTGAATCCGTCACTACGTGGTGTTGAGTCACCGACACGACAAGACAAGAACTTAGTACTGCCATCTTTTGATACAGTTTTCCAAGCAGCCATTCTTCGTTTCTCCTGACCATTGAATTGTACTGGCCCTGAGAAGTCAGGTGCTTTTTCGTTTGTCTTTTCGTTTTCGTACATAGTACCAACCTTTTGATATACATCTCTTGCAATCTTGCCATCAGGCAATGAAGACTTAATAATTACAATTCTGTATTCGTTACGATTGCTATCCATCTTGCCTTGGACAAGCAGACTTTCATCTGCTCGTGGTTTGAATAGGCTACCTCTGTCTGTGTTATCATAATCCATCGTCATGTTCTCCTTGTGATGATTTACTGTTTCCAGTTTTTATTGAAGGCTTGCTTGCCAAGTTACCATCGTCATCTTCAGATGGTAATCCGTACACACTCTGCAAAGTGTATCTCTTTAAGTAGGTTATGGCTGCTCCCAGTTTTTGTGGGTTCTGTAGTGAAGCAGGTTGCAGTAAGATTGGACATTCAGATACAAATATATTGTTATCATTTACATGATGTACAGTAGTACGTACAATCGGATATAAAGTACTTTGATTTAATTCTTCATTACTGTCATATAAATCTCGAAATTTTATTTCTTGGGTAAAGAATAAACCAAACTGATTACCTTGATTTACTGCTTCTATTACAGCTTCCAAAGTAGCATAGTTACTATGAAAGTGTGGGTTCTTACCATCTTTGCTTGCACTGATGGATAGTTTTTGAAACTCAAGCATAGCAGTCTTTAGGTTATATACTTTACTTGAGTCTGCTTTCTTGATATTAGTTTTATTATCTGTCATGTCGACCTCCAGATGTTATAGATAATAAAGGGTAAGTAGTGATCGGCTTACCCTTTCTTTGTTACACGTACCGATCCACGTTTGTCTCTCTTTACTGATATCAGGTCGTTGTATACCTCCCTTTCATTAGGCCTGATCTCTTCTCTCAAGGCTTTCTTTGCAGCCTCAAATGTTTTTGCAGCATCTTCATGTTGCAAGTATTGTTGTGTGTATTCTGTAAAGCTATTGCTTTGTGATGCATCTCGTGCAGTCATCTTGTTGATAGGCACACCATCAATAGATACTACATTGTTACGTAGATCTTGTGTGTTGTAGTCTAAATCATCAGGTTCTGTATTGTGAACTATGTGTTCCCAAAACAATTTGATTTGTTCTTTCATACCATCTAAGTATTCTTCTGATGGGTATACCTCTACTGCTTTCCATTGATTACCAAAGATAACAGAGAATATTATCTTGTTGAGTTTGGCAATCCATATATAGAACTGTAGTTGTGGCATATAATATTCAAGCATCTTATCCATAGTATTGTAGGAGTATGTATGCTTGCACTCGATACCAATGTACTCAATCTCATCTTCAGAGTTAGTACCTGAGAAACCATCAAGTGTACCTGTAAGTTTAATTAAGCCATATTGTAATTGTCGTTTGGCTTGCTTGTTAAACTTCAGCATATAATTATCTTCAGCCCATTTGATATTAAAATCTTCTGTGGCTAATCCAAGTTGCACATTGAATTGGAAAGACAGATCAGGTCTGCCTTGCAAACCTTTCTTGATTCTCCATAACTTATTCCAGTTCCCATTCATAATATCAATCATGTCCGAGCCACGAATAAAGTCTTCAATGTGTGGTGATTGGGTAGGGTTGATTGTGCTAACTTCCATATTGACCTCCACGTTCTTAAGTTAGTTGCTATCAGCCTAATCTATTTTACCAAATAAATCAAGCACTTAAATAATTATTATGATCGTTTTTATCTGAGTAAGTTTCTATTTTACTGAGTATATTATCTACTAATTGGACACGTCTTATATAAGATTTGTCTGTGTATTTAATGAACTCAGCTAGTGAAGGAAAGAATGTACTGGTTCTACATACCTCATCACACGCAGCCTTGAGTATGTCAGCAGGAATATGCGATAGTTTGTTAGCATATACCCTGCACTTCAAAGCCAAGTCTGCCTCTGTCAGTCTTGCTTGTGCAGTAGTACAAACCAAGACTTCCATGATCCAGTTCTCGATAGTTGATTGATCGGCACAAACCATTAGCTTCTTCATCAAGTTAATAGTTTTTCTGTGTTGTTCTTTTTGTTCTTCGATAGTGCCACTGAATATGTTACCACGTGGTAGCACCCATCTTTTGAAATCATATTCTGCTGTAACTGATTCACTTATTACGCAGTTCAGCATGGACTCTAGCAAAGAAACTGTTAGTGTTGTTGCTCTGCTTGGTGTTATTTCTTTTTGTTGCGTTAGAACTAAGTCTGCGAGTCTTTGATCTTGCACACCATTTTTTATATTCATTATCCCAGTCTTCTCGTCTGACTTGATTTCTGATATTGAAGTATTTAAAGTATTTAGTTTCTTCATTGTGATCTACCTCCAGTAGTTGTTGTTTAATTGTTGAACTTGGTTGCCAATCTTCAGTTAAATATTTCATTTTTCACCTAACATTATTTCAGTTAATCTTGCAGGAGTTACAATAGTTTCATTACATTTATTGCAACATCTACCCTTATCAATAGGCTCTGCACTATTACCTTGATCCCAAATAATTTCGCCATCATCATTTTTATCAGGCTCAATATCTTTGTGGCATATTACGCATATCATTTTATTACCTCCTTAAATATTTTATCTGGAATTATAGCCACCCATTTAGGGTCACCATTCTTACGTTTGTATATAGCAAGATCTCTATTCTCTAACACCTTGAAAGGATTAGGGAATCCATCAACAGATCTATACTTAATCTCAACAACATATTCTTTGCCATTGATTACTAGCTTGATGTCACCAGTATGCTCACCACCAAGACTACCTGATAGTGGTACTTTTTTTACAGGTAACTTCCATGAAGTGAATAGTTTTACAAACCAATTCTCGTGGTAGTTACCTTTGATTTTGCTTTTACTGGGCATTTATTATCTTATCTCTAATACTTATTAATGTTTTATAAGTATTAGTTCTTTTATCATCATCATCATTATAAAATTTTCTTTGAATAAATTTTACAGTTGCTGATATAGCCATCCACTCTTCATCAGTTAGATTTATTTTATCGTTTAATGTATTTTCCATTAAAATTCTCCATCATTTAATGTTGCAGTTAAGTAAACTTGCAATGCCTCGCACCAACACAACAAGTTAAATAGTCTTGGCTCTTTATTTTTTCTCTCCCAATCACCAAGAGTTTTTGTATCAGTACCTATTTCCATAGCTAACTTTTCTATAGTAAGGCCTTGATCTTTTCTTTGCTTGATAAGTGTGTCTATTATTTTATTGTACTGATACCTTTGTTCAGGTGTCATCAGTACTGATAATTTCTATCAGTCGACTTCATACCTGCAGGTTGTAGCTTATCATTTCTTTCAGGATAGAATAACATTGCCTGATAAAAATCATAATAGCTCTGTATCTTTACATGACCTGCACGATCAAGTTCATCTAGCTCTGGTGATATATCTTCAAATCTTTCTTCCATTTCTTTGCTCCCATGTTTTATAGATTACCTCATTTGGTTGATTGTTTTGTTGTTCATACAAAGTCAAACCATAATCATAACCTTGTTTATAATAAGTTGAAAACGTTTTTGTTTCATCTCTTTCGCCATACATTAATCCATCAGCTACTCCATCTTTGAAGTAGGCAAGATAACCTTGTCGTCTTTGTTCTAAAAGTTTGTCCATATTATACTCCATAAAAAGGGGGGTAATCCTCCCTATTATCCCCCATTAATTTATGCTACTTACTAGTGTGGCAACCAATCATTAGGCATAGGAGGACATAATGATTGCACTAGTAAGCAGCTTCCCTTAGGAAACTAAATATTGTTTACGTAGTTGTTCATCAAGCCACAACTCATGTGAGTCATCAAGCTGATCTGCATTGCATTTCTCCCACATCTTTGTGGTCTTGACTGTCATTTTGTTTACCCAAATCTCTGCGTTCTCATTGGCATTAGGCTTTGCAACCTCAACCAAATGTTCATACATAGATCTGTAATTCTCAGGTGTTGATACACGAGAAAACTCTGTGCATAACTTAAGTTCTTTTGTTGTGTATGTAATCATTCGCTTCTAGCCTCCACTAGTTTGTATGTTAGTTCTTGTGCTATACTATCTATTATTTCTACTTCTATTTTATATTCTTCGCACATAGACATGAACTTATCAACAGACATATCAGCTACTTTCTCATATGTTTGTTCTAATAGTTGTTCGTAATATTGATTAGACATTGATTAGCTCCTGTGTGTCAATAAATATATTGTTGTTGTGTTGTAAGTATTTAGTGAACGCATTGTTACGTTCAACCTTAGTCTTTTCTGGTCGTGATACTTCTGTTGGGTGTGATGCCCAGTGTGTTACTGTATTGTACAGACTCCATACTGTGCGACCCATCTCGCTTTTGTATTGTGACCATAGTCTTTCAAGATTGTATACCTGCGTTGCATTGTAGTGCTTACCATCTATTGTTGGTCTTGCTGAGTAACATATCTTTTCAAACAACATAGTTGCTACAGTATCTGCTACACTTTGCTTATGCCATGCTTTGTACTTGGCTTCACTATTACGAAACACATCAAGTGAATGTTCCAGATGTTCAAAGTTATAGTTGAAGATACCATTGTGTTTGAGTTTGAAGTTAGCAATCTTATCAGGTGTAGTACATTCATTCATGCAGAACATACGCAAGCCATACGCATTGATCATCACTGACCACATGCCATTGTATGAGTTACGTAATGTTATCTGATAAGCAATGTAATCATTGAGTGACGGATCTTCTATCAAGATATCTCTGCAAGTAAACTTAGCTACCATCAATGCACCATTGTCATGCAGCCTTACATCAACATGATAATCCATAGATATACGATCAAGGATATTCATTACAGGATTTACTACATCATTATGTAGTACTGGTCTGTACTGCAATGAGTGTGTTGCTAGATACTCATTGGTATCAGATCGTATCAGTGCAACACGATCAGGTATTGGTATGTCACCTGATGGATCATCATCTACGTTAGCTTTGATTGGTACAGTTTCTATTGGGAAAGCATAGTCTTCCCAATGATCTGCAGTTAGTCTTTCTAGTCCTGTCTTTGTCATGTGATTCATATTGTCCTCCATATTGAATCGTTAAAATATATGCCATACTACATACAGTACGTATCCTACGATACAAAACAATGCAGTAGACAATACAAACTCTAGCATCATATTGATGCAGTGCTTGTTCCTATAACCAGTATTACTGGCATTATCTATGTGTAATTTGATGTACTTTTTGTTCATTTGTCAGTCACCTTATAAAGTTATTGTTACTTATATTTTCTGTCGTATATCTTATTGTGTGTTCTCATATAAAAACAAACCCTTTTTCGAAGAAAAAGAATAATATCTCTACTCAGTATAACTGAGTAGAGATTGCTAAGGCTGTTAAGCCTTAGCATACTTTTCTTTGAGTTTAGCTTTCTGCTTATTAGATAGCTTAGCAGTAGAAGAATCACTCTTGAATATAAGAGCACCAAATTTAGTCTCATAGTTATCAACCTCAATATCTCTGTATGAAGTTAACTGCTGAGTTCTAACCTGTAGATTCTCAAGATACTCATCAAGTTTTTCGAAGTCTGTTGGGAAACCAAAACCTGACTGTCTCTCAAATGCACCACGACCATATCCACCTTTAGAGTCCATGTCGTAGTCATCTTCTATGATATCTCTTAACATCTGAGAACCAGTTTCATATTCTAGTTCCATACTGTTAATCAATCTATTCAATGTACCAATATGACATTTATAGATATACTTCATCTTACTCTCTAACTTAGAGTCATTCTTAGATGTAGTATCTGTTAGGTTATTGATTAGTACTTCCATTAAGTTTGTGTTTTGAATTGTCATTTTGTCCTCCTGTAGTAAAATTAACAATAAGCTCGGTCAAGCATAGTTATTATACTACTAATAGCGTCACGCCTAAGCGTGACACAATAAAGATGTAAAGTAAAAAACACGAGGGTCTGCCCGAAGGGTGGATACGTTTTT
>JGI11772J19994_1000139_pt1 | contig 15371 bp, 28 predicted proteins | sample Etolagsurwater0m_FD_19994 | JGI IMG/M metagenome (IMG submission 19994) | reverse complement strand
AATGACTCAACAGTAATAGACATTAGTCTTCCTCAACCGTGTTAGTCAGCATATAGTGAGCGTTGTATTGCAAAATCCCTACTAAATATACTGGGTCTAATCCTTGCTCTATCTTTTCTAAGCACCACTCATAAAGCTCTGCATCTGCTTGTTCGGCAATAGAGTCCATCTTGTTTATAGGAAACTCTATAACTTTCATTACTCTTCCTGGCAAACTGGGTTCCATGCAATAATTGGAACTAAAGAAAAAAGATTATCTATAGTAGCGTCAATGTTTCTAGCTGTTTGTAGAGGACATAAAGCCTCTTCAGCTTCTCTAGCCTTTTCACCTATTTGTTTAGCATTGAAAGAACTACAGCCCACAAACGTAAAAAGAATAACTAAACCAAACAAAACTCTTATCATTTAAATAACCCCCTTACCCACTGATAAGCCCGTACAGGCGTCCACATAACCCACTGACCTATAGGGTGTACGTTACAAACAGCTAGAGCTTCTCTGAATATCTTGTCTGCCATTCGCTGATCTATGCCGTACATTTTCTGTATCGCCTCACAACATAAATAGTCGTGGACAATTGCAGCCTTACGATTCTTTGCGTTAGCTACAGGTACTAACCATCTCATTACTCTGGGGACACTTGCTAGATCAGTGAAGAACCCATGAGGAACAGTAATAGTCTTGTCTAATGTGCTGCTGTAATACCTAAACGAAGACAGAAGCCTCCAGCCTTTATCAACAGGCTCCATTAAGAGAGTTTGATCTACAAAGTGACTCATTTCTTGTCTTTACTTTCTCGCCAAGACTTGATCCCCAGAGCTACGGTAGTAACACCGCCAGCAAATACTCCTAGATCAGCCATTATGGTGAACCAGAAAGAAACCTCTTCCACGTTCAGGTTAATCCCCCACACGGTTACAGTCGATATGCCCGTGATTATTCCTTTGATTGCGGTTGGTTCTCCATTTCCGAACATGATCGTGCTCCTTTTATTCTACTGATTCTTGTTCGGACTTCGCGAATTCAGCAAACTCCTGCTTGGCCTTTGCTACTGCCTCTACCTCCTTAACAGGAACGGGCAGGTCGCTGTTTAGAATCTGCCAAATGATGTTTAGTGTCTCGTTGCTCATAGTGCTGCCTTCTCCGCTTCTTTCTGCGCAATTTCGGTTTCAATGTCAGCTACTTGGGCTTGGAGACTTTCAACCTGCCCCGACTCTGGGTCAGTCAACTCGTGGTCAAGATTGGCCTGAACCGCTGCGAGCTTGCCTTGTAGATCAAATATTTGCTCATCAATAGCAGCAATCTTGGCTTGTCGCTCGGCTTCCACTCGTTCGGCTTCAACAGCGTCAGCGTCCTTGTAATCATCCCGACCAACGTACCAATCAATCATGGCGTCATCGTCATTGTAAGCAGGGACGGTTTCAGTATGTGCAACCTCTGTCCACTTGGTGCGAGCCTTGCCTAGTGTTGCGGAACGATAAGGCGCTACCAGTTGCTCAATGGCGCGGTCCAGTAGGTCAACATCAACACCTGCAACATTGTCGCGGATAAGGGATTCATTTACCCCGTCAATTGTTACGTTTCCTAAGTCAATCATTGTGCCGTCTCCAAGTTAGCCAGATACAAGTCAATTACAGGCTGCGTGTGTACAGCAGCGGCGATTTCCCGAACCCTTGAAGGCTCGCCAGAATAGTCGTCACCAGGAACGATAACGTGCCTATGGAAAGACGAGGAAAGCACGTTACCGTCTTCAAGGATCTCGGTTTTTTCCCGAACTTGAATAGAGCCATTTTCAAGCACTTCAATCTTGTCTACTACTACATTTTTAATTAATGCCATTGTTGTTTCTCCATCCCAGAATCCACTGGGAATAATTGTTAAGCTGATGTTTGGTATTCCATCGAGATAAATAAGTCACCGTTGCCATTTGTTATGTCAGCGATGTTTACTGTGGTTCTTGTGGCCGAAGCAACTTCGTTATATATAACCGCAGTCGTACCTCCGCTTGAGACCACTCCGTACATGCCCCCTTCGTCTGTTGCTATCTGATCGCTACCAAGGCACATTAGGTTTTGGCTGTTTGAGGCGGTTACTGCCGCAAACGGTAGACCACCAACGCGAAACCCGCCTGCGGTCATCGAAGTTGTGTTTATATTAAGGACAGTTCCGGTAAGGCTCACCCTGTTACCGATCTTTGTGTATGTGCAGTTTGCAAGGGTTGCCGAACCCGCGCTCCCACCTCCAGAGGATAGTATGGTGGGCGTCCAAGTCCCTTCCTCATAGTCGTCTAGCAAGTTAGCCGCTGTGGCTGAACCTACTGTACCTCCCAGATAAATACCGCCAGAGTCTATGGAGCCGTCTGAATAAATTACGCAACGCTGTGTCGTTGAATCTGCAAAATCAACAAATCTATTGGTTTTATTATTAGGCGAAGCGGCACTAAAATTAACGAAAAGGCCAGTTGGGTCAGAAGCGTGGCTGTTTACAAGAGAGGCAATAGCTGTGTTACAAGGCACATTAACCGAAACTGCCGATACCGTAGTCGCCTCGCTATCAATCTCTAGCGCCGTGCCATTGCCGTTCTGGTCGATAAGAACATTAGTTCCCGTTCCATCGTTCCTTGTGTACAACCCACGCCCAGTTGAAGCAGCCCCATCAATGAACAATGTAAGCAGCCCATTAGAACCGCTGAAATTATTGCCGCCGGAATCATAGATTCGCATACCAGAGCCCGTTGTTGCGGCCATAGATATGTCTATTACATTTGCCGTTGTAGAGGAAGTGTCTATATCGAGCGCAGTGCCATTGCCATTCTGGTCAATGTACAAGGCCCGTTGTGCCGCTTCCTGCGTGAGAGACAGGCAGGTTGCTCCAGTTGCGCTTGGGTTTGCGTTTACTATTTGCTCTAGGTTTCTTGTGCTTGCATCTGTAGTGCTGGAATATATGTAAAAGGCGGGGGCTGTGGTTAAACTGTTGGCCTGAAGCAAAAATGCTCCGTTTGTGGTGCTGGAAACAGAACTAACAACACTCAGCGCAGTCTCATTCGCCGTATCAGTTATGCTTACCTTGCCTTCGGACAGGGTTAGGTCGCCTGCAAAGGTGGCGTTCTTAGAAGAATCTAGTACCAGTGTATTCGGAGACAGCTGCGCGTTTGCTTCACTGGTTCCAGTCCTAAATTTTATATCGCCGCCTGTACCTCCGCTGACATAGCTTTGAAAAATAGCGTCGTTGTTACGGGCGTCATATAAAACCGAGTACAGGTCATCCCCGGTTTCAGTTGTGCTTAATGTCCAATGTGCCGCGCTCGGATTACTAGGGCGTAGCATCTCAAACACCGCAGCATCATTTGTGTTCCTGCCAGAGACTTTACCGTAGTACCCGAAAGTACCGTTGGTCATTGTTAGGTCGCCTGCCCCAATAAGAACATCACCAGCAGCAGCATTTATCGCGTAATTAGTACCTGCGTTTGTCGCAGAAGCGTATAGCGCCGTATTTGTTGTGGCCGCTCCGCTTGTGAGCAAGACAGCGCCATAAGAATTCGAGCCTGTGCCTGTCATCTCGGAATGGATGCCACGATCAAAAGTGCCGCCTAAATTTAGTCCGCGACTAGCATCCACTGACTTGCCGTTCATCGCCACTTTGCCTGCAAGGGTGGCGTTCTCAGCAGACAGAGTGCCTGTGAAGGTTGGGTCCACAGGATTGATTGCAGTAACTTGCCACGAAGAGCCGTTGTAGACTTTCATGTCACCACTAGTGGTGTTGAAGTACAACGCACCAGTTAATAAAGCATTGCCGTCATTGTCTAGTGTAGGGTCAGAGGCTTTATCGCCTAAGTAGCGGTCATCAAAAGCATCGTAGGACGCTGCTGCTGCGGTTGCTGAAGTTGCAGAAGCTGTAGCTGATGTGGCTGCATTTGAAGCTGATGTGGCTGCGTTACTAGCTGAGGTAGAGGCTGCTGCGGCAGAGTCTGCTGCTGAGGTAGCTGAACCTAAGATAGAGTCTGTGTAGGCTTTAGTTGCTGCATCCTGAGCTAACGTAGGGTCGCCCACACCAGTAATCTTATTAGTCCCCATCGCAATAGCACCAGACATAGTGCCGCCAGTGAGGTTGAGCTTTAGAGCGTCTGCTGTGTCAACATACGTCTTAGTAGCTGCGTCCTGCGAAGAAGTAGGGTCGCCAAGACCTGTAATCTTTGACGTACCCATTGCTATCGCACCAGTCATCGTACCACCCGCAAGAGGTAGCTTAGTGGCTAGTGCTGTTGTAACAGTAGAGGAGAAGTTAGCGTCATCGCCTAATGCGGCGGCTAGTTCATTCAACGTATCAAGAGCAGCAGGGGCAGCGTCAATAACGTTAGAAACAGTAGTGTCTACATAACCTTTAGTAGCTGCGTCTGTGGAAACAATAGGGCTACCCAAGTCACTCAATACAGCAGCGTTAAAGTCTACAGTGCCATTAATTACAAGGTTGTTGAGTGTGGTTGTGCCTGAGCCTGATGTGACGTTTCCTGTGACGTTTCCGGTTAAGTCTCCAGTTACATTACCTGTAACATTACCTGTCACGTTACCCGTAACATTACCTGTCAACGCACCAGCAAATCCTGTATTAGCAGTAATTAAAGTGCCAGTTACAGCCTGGGGTGTTGACCCACCAATAACTATGCCATTAACTGTGCCGCCCGTAAGCACAGCGTTAGAAGAGCTTAGATTGGAGTTAGCAGTAACTGTACCAGTGGCTGTAATAGCACCAGTTGTAATTGAAGAAGGATTAGTTCCAATCTCAATAATTGTTGCACCGGAGTCCTCCGTAAAGAGTCTCTTGTCTGCAGTATTTACAGCAAGCTCACCTTGTACTAAGTCTGAGGCCGTAGGAACGGCTGACGAAGTAGAGGAAAACTTAGTAATAATCGTTGCCATTATGTCTTGCTCCAATAATTTCTAGGCATTCTATTTTGAGCTTGCTCAATAGGAGTCGCCCATCTTACGTTGCCATGTTCGTAATGGCCTAAACCATTAATTCTATCAAGTGTTGTATTTTCGGGCCTAATGCCTATGTCATCAATTAGCTCTTGCAAACACTTAAATCTAAATTCTATATTCTCATAAGCAGGGTGATGCTTTAAACCTAGCTTGCATCTTTGTTTTGCCTTATAAAAACTGTTTCTTGTCCTTTTAAGGTCTGGATTGTTAATAACACCAGTTCCTTTTCTAGGGTGTGACTTGTCAGCAAATCTTTTCTGATTTCTGCAAGGCTTACACCACAATTCCTTTCCTTCTTTTTGAGCCTTTCTTACAACATCGCCTCTAGCTAAACGAACTTTGTTGCAGCTCGGGCAAGTTGTTTCTATCTTCAAGTTCCAGTTTGGCATATTGATTTTCCAATGAATTGTTAAAGTTCATTAAAATCATACTACCAGTTAGAACTATTATCCACTTAACCCTGTCTGCCCAGTAAGCTGCTGAACATTTGCCTTTAGCAATGTTTTTTGCGTGACGCGCCTTAAAAGACTTCCTCCTCGCCTTCTCTGCCGCTGTCTTCGGATTCTTGCCAGCACCTTTAACGCCCTGCTGACCAAAGCGAATTGTCTTAATGCTTCCATCCCCACACTTAGCTACAACAACGTGGCTTTTAGTAGGGTGGTTAGGAGTCCTCTTAGGTTTGTTAAAACCAGAGACACCTGCTCTTTCTAGTCTTGGATCTTTCTTTTTCATAATAAGAAGTCAGGGGGCCGAAGCCCCCTAACCTATCCTAACTTATACGTCAGGGACACAAAGGATGAAGCCAGCTTCTGGACGATGTGCTTGAACACCATAAAGGGTGTCAGCAGTGTACAGAGTTGACAAATACTCTTGCTTGTACTGAGTTTGTGAGCGAACACTCATTTGCTCAGCCAGGACAAGGGCATCCTTGTGAATGAGGTAAGCACCGCGAACATCAGCAGTACCAACAGAGTTGGAAGTTGCGTCTTCAATGAGAGGGCAGTTAGAAGAGACATAGATGTCAATTCCATAAACTGAACCAATCAAACCAGACTGGACAGTTGCACCTTCACGGAAGTCAGCAGATACATAACGCTCAGTACCCATGATTGCAGAACGCAGCGCAGGTGGAATGATAAATGCGCGGTCAGTCATAGGAACATCAGCATCATCCATCAGCTTGATGAGAGCGCGGAAGCCAGCGTCAGTAAAAACGTCAGCAGCTACCACAGTGTCATCGGTGTACGCTGTCAGACCGTTAGAGGCGTCGACGAAATAAGAGTTGGCGCTTTCCCATGCAGTACCAGTACAAGTACCAGTAACAGGAACGGTCAGGTCAAAAGTACCACTACCAAAACCAGTACCAGCGCGGAACAGGTCATCATCAACCTGCTTAGCAAGAGCGTAACCAGCATCTTCAGTGTAGAACTGACGAAGTGAGGCAAGGGCCTGTACTTCAACAATGTCTTCAATCAGACGAGAATACTCGTAGTGACGGTTAATGGTAACAGTAGTTTCACTTTCCAAGTTAGCCTGCATAGTTACAGCAACAGCTTCTGCCTTAGCATTAGCGGAGCCGCGAGTAGGCTTAGGAAGGTGGATAACATCACCCTTGTTGCCAGACATTGTCATTGTCTTAACAAGAGGAGCCATCTTCAGAGATTTTTGATATGCAGCAATAACTTCATCAGACCATATTTCAGGTACAAAAGTTCCCGCTGCGGTTTTGTCTACAGTTGCGTTTGCAGTAAAAAACGCACCAGAAGTTTCACCAGCCATGTTTAATTTCCTTTATCTTACGCGCTTCTCTGCATACGCCCGACGAATTTCGGGTTCCATGCTTTGATAACGCTTAGGGTCAGTCTTCATAAGTTCAATAATATCTGCCCTTCGATAAATCTTTTTAGACGGGGTTTCAGAACTACCTTTAGCCCCACCAGTAGAAGCCTTCTTAACAGCATCCTTTCTAGCATCTTTCTCGTCTTGAACAGCAGTTTGTGACATCTGCTTAATCTGTTTCCATTGAGAAAACAAATTGTCAGCAGCTCTACTGTCATACTGTTGGTCAGCACGAGTTAGAAGTTCAATGCGAATATCATCACTCTTTACCCAGTTAATAAAATCTGGGCTTTGAATAATCTCTTGCGCATCTGGATGTTTGTTAATCAACTCCTGCTTAGCTTGGTCTTGTCTAATCCGTAGAGTGTTTTCTTGAGCCTCCCTAATAGCAGGGTGGTTCGCAATCTTACTTTCTACAGCTTTGTCAGGGTCAGCAAAAAAATCTATCTCTTCAGCAGGTTCAGGTGCTTTTGTTTCCGACTGTTTAAGAATGAAGTTATCTACTACCTTTCGTAATTCTCCAACTTCAGCGCCTTGACTTCCCAATCGGCTTTCAGCTTCTTGGTGCATCTTAGCTACTTCAGCTATTGTCTTACCTTGGTACATTGGTGCAAGCTCTGCTTCCCCTTCCGAAGTATTTACTTCTTCTTGGACAGGTTCTTCCACGCTATTTACTTCATCTACCTCTACTGGGTCAATTAGTGTTGCCATTATTAAACTCCGTTAAGACCGACTCTAGCTACCCCGAAGGACTATTGTTCGGCTGCCTTACGTTCTAATGCCATCTTCTGCTCTCTGGAACGAACCCACTTATCTGTTGCACCTGGAAAATGTCCAGAAGCGGGGTCGAGACTACACCTGACAGCAGGGATGACTCGCGTTGCTACCTCATCACATTGAGGACAATCAATCTGTGTAGTTTCACGTGAAACAAGTTTTTCATTTACATGAGCATACTTGCATATAAAATCAAACAGAATCATTGCTATCCTCTACATAATGTTCAACGGTAGACTCCATATTAAGCATGAAGGCAAGGATATTTAATTGTCCTTTACGGAAATATAAATCCTTGTTGTCCTTCGTTGCTTCTACAGAATTTATTTGGATGGCATTATTCCTAAGCTCATCCATTAATACTTTCCAGCCCTCTGTACGAAACATATCTTTAAGAGCTTGGTAATGCTTTTCTTCCTCTCTTTCCACCCTTTGACTCCTTATTAGCTTCCTCTAGCTTTTGGATTCTTTCTTCTAAACCTTTAACGATTCCATTAATTTGATTTAGAATGTTCTGCATTTCTACGTTAGTAATCATTGTGTTAAAGTCTTAGCTGTTTCCAGGTTAAGCCTTCTTTCCTCCAGTAGTTTGTCAGTTACTTTCATTCGTCTTTCAAACTCTTTGTCATCCTCATTGCCAGCCTTTAAGTTAGTGGCAATAGCCTTAATCCTGTCGTTCTCAAGTTCCACAGGAATAGCTTTAGTCTCTTGAGCAATCTTCTCAGCCCTAGCTTGAGATTCCATAGCCTGTCCGTTAAGGGCGTTAGTCTGAGACTGCTGGAACTGTAGCTGTACTTGTTGTGCTATTTGAGCTGCTTCCTGTGCTTCAGGATTAGGCTGTGAGGCTTGTTGGATAACCTGAATCAATTGCTCCCTATTGGAGATGTTCATGTTATCTATGATGGATTGTATTAAAACTGGGTACAGAGGAGAGTCTGAACCCATAGTTTGTAACAGTTGTACNAATTGAGTTACTTCGTATTCCCTAGCAATAATCCCNAAAGAGGATACGACTTCAAACTTGTAATCGTTAACAGGGTAGATCTCAGGCTCAAACTGCATATACCTGTGTGCCACTTTTGTTACGAATGGTATCAGAAAAGACTCTTGGAAGTTGATAAGAGTCCTTTTGTGCCTCTTAATAATCGCCCCAAGGGACATAGAAATTCCCGCAGCGGTAGCTTCACCGTTAATAGAGCCAGGTATTCCAGCAGAATCTATAGCTCCGGTAGCTGTTTGTACCATCTTCTGCAGTTGGTCAGCTTGAGCGAAGGTAATTTGAGAGACTTGTCCAAAGTTAAACGGCTGTAATACTTCTCTAGGGTCGCCGTTAGTTAATAATATCTTACCAGGACGGACTTCTGGCTTCGCACCCCTTGGTAAACGAGTGGCATCCATAGCCATCATAGGGTGTACAGTTAATGCTAGGGCATCTATTCTGGCCCTCAATTCAGCATCTAATGCCTTTTGTGAGTTATATCCTTTCTCACATACACCTCTACCCCAGAATCTCCCTGGAACTATATCCCAAGGGAAGGCTACGATAGGTCTATCACCCATCATGTAGGGGTTTCGTTCTACTTTAAGTAGAGTTCCACCGTTAGCAATAACGATAATACATTCAATGTAATGACCATCTTCCTCTTCAATCTCAAAGTCTTCTTCATCTTCTACGAGATATTTAGGGACTAGACCATAGTATTTAGTAAGACGAACCTTATTATCAGGCTGGTCAATCAACTCAGGGTCAGGGTCAAGGTCGGTATCGTTATAAGCTAGGGTGATGTCAACGTCCTTGTAAACACCACTTTCTTGTAGGAGTTCTACTTGGTGATACGGGACAAATTCATCAACAGCAACACCAATAGCCTCCTCAATAGAAGTTGCTACGGGGTCAATTAAGAAGTTTTGTGGAAGGATTGGACGGAGCTTACAGACTGTTCTGTCTGCTATGTTTACTCCTACTGCCTGCATCTGCCCTTCCATTATTGGTTGGGAGGCTGGCTTCATTTCTTTTTCTTCTTGCAGCACTATTTCTGCAATGCCAGTCCCATAGACGGCGGCGTTTATCAGACACTCAGCAACACCCTTTCTTGCTTTGTTTTGCTGAAAATCTCTATAAAGTTGTTCTCTAAGGAATACAACATCTTGAGGCTCACCATCCCTCAAATCATCCTTAATGTCAAAGAATCTTCCTCTTCCGAATGTAGCTTCTTCAATTTCAGCTACTGAAGATTCAACAGCCTGTTGTAAGGCTGGGGATATAATCTGACTTCTTTCTGAGTCACGGGTCTTATCTTCTGCGGAAAACTGGCCTCTCCACAGACGATTATACTCTTCAAACTTATCTTGGTAGTTATTATCAAAGTGGTCACGCCATGAGTTACACTGCTGCATAACCCAGTCTTCAACGCTTTGTAGAATTCCAAACTCTTCTTTATCAAGCATATTAGTAACCAGCTACCATATCGACCACATCAAAGTGGTCTTCTTCAAAGTCGTATGAGTAGGAGACGTTAGCCAGTTGGTCTATGTAGGCCAATGCGTCCACCATATCGTCATGTGTCAGGGCGTCAGGGAATTGAAATAATTCATCCATGAATTGAACATTCCATTCACCTTTGTTAAGGTGAATAAGACCATTCTCAAATCTTCCTTGTAACGCCCACATAACCCTATCTGTTTTCTTCTTGTTTCCATGGGTTAGTTCTTCAACCCTAAAGAAACGAGAATACTTCTTCATAAGATCCGTTAATGGAGACATTACAGCTTGACGGGCTATACCTTTTTCTATACCCACAGAAATAGGTTGATAGTCCCTAACAGCCTGAAATATCTTCTGGGCAGTCTGGTCTAAAGACCACCTACCCGTAATTATATCCTTAACCCACCACCCTTGGCTACCCACCTTTACCACAGCGATAGCGGTGTTGTCAAGATTTTTGGTTTTGTTTTTCTTCCCAACCTCCTCAAAGCCAGCTAAGTCAATGGCTATGTAGTAATCACCATCAGGCTCTTCCTCTGAGAATTTAACCCAGGACTCCTTAAACATTTCAGAGCCACGGGCTTCAAAGGATGCCATGAACTCCTGTCTAAAAGCGTAGGAGGACATAGATATTTTAGCTTGGTCAATCTCATTTTTTTCTAGGAGATTGTTATCATAGCTAGTGTAATGCCATGCTTTGAAGTTGGGGTCGCCACCTAACTCGGCTTGTTTGTAGAGGTCATAAAAATGGTTTCTACCCATTGGAGTCCCAATGAACAAAGCACTTGCCTTTAAGTCTGACAGAGCTGGGCGTAAAATCAACTCCCATACGTCAGGCTTCATGTCTGCGTATTCATCCAATACTAAGTAGGCTAGACTTACACCCCGCATAGTCTCTGGCCTGTCGGCTCCCTTTAGAGAAATAGTAATCCCGTTAATTAACTTAATCTGCAAGTTGTTAACGTGGGATCCTTCAACCATGTCCCCTCCTAGTTCTAATAGGAGGTTCCACATAATATCTCTAGCTTGACCTTGAGTAGGGGCTACATAGAAAACGTGGCCTTTAGTAGCTTGTAAGGCATTTACCAGAAGCAAGTAAGCCGCAAGACGGGATTTCCCTGTCCTACGGCCTGCTGCGACAACTTTAAACCTAGCGGGGTCGTTCCAGACTTCTTGTTGCCAATTTAATAAATTAATGTCTAAGTTCATATAGTTAAATCAAACTTAGTACCATCATGCTTTAATAGGATAAATGAAACAATTACAACAAAAGTAGAGCCAGCTTCAGGAGTTACAGTCATAGTATCTCCTTCATCCATAATTAAAAACTGACCATATTCTCCACCGTACTCAATAAAGTCTTTACTATTTAAAGATTTAGAAGATGCAAAGGCGTAAGTATCACTTCCATCAACCCAAGCTGCGCTAAAACTTTTAGTAGAACCCGTATTGTTAGTTACAAAGACGTTAGTGATACGCGCCTCATAACCTGTAGGAACGGTCATTATGGTATTGGCAACACCAGCAGTAGGGTTGTTACCAATTGTATAAAAAGTTTCTGGTCTCATTTCCTAGCCCTTGAGGTTTTCTTGGCTATCTTTTTGGGTTGTTTAGAGAATTGCTTTCCTTTTTTCGTATCTTCCCGCTTCTTTCTTGATGTTTCTTGATATTCCTTCTTGGTTAATTTTTCCCTAGCTTTCTTAGGTAGATAGCGTTCGCCCGTAGCTTTCTTGCCTTGGGTAGAGGGTTTGCCCGACTTAGTGCCCCACTCTTCCTTAGTCCACTTAGAAAGGGATTTCTGGGCTTTAGTTTTACTTCCAGTAAATCCCCCTCCAGCTTTCTTATATTCCTGGGTTAATAGCTGGGCTTTACGAGCCGACCATTGACCAGACTTACCCCCTTTGGATCCAGCCATAATCTTGTTTTTAAGTCGTTCTCGTAATTTGGGTTTGGTGTAGGCCATTACTTAGGCTTCTTTACCTTTTTCTTTTTACCTTTTTTCTTCATACCACCGTAATTGTAACCAGGCATAATTATCTCCAGTTTGAACGTGCTTTGTTTTGAGCTTTCTTACTCAGCTCACCGTAATGAAAGAGCCTAACACTAGAACTTGTGTGTTTAGCCCCAGAATGTAACTCACCATTGGGCATTTTATGAGTACCACCTTTATGGAGGGTTCCATCTTTTTTGTAGTGATTAACGCCCTTCATCAGGATATTCTCCGTATTGAATCATGTGTGCTATGTCTAAGGCTCTCTGACCCACCTGAGAGGCCCATAGAGAGTCTAAAAACTCCATTGAAGCCTCAGGGTAGTCTTTTGTTTCCATCAGCTTAAGGGCCAGTCTGAAGCCTCTCAGACGGGGTAAGCCTATATTGAAGCAAATATTAATCATTGCGTCCTTACGAACTCTATCTAAATCATCATAGAAACGAAAGGCATTGCTTAACTCTTCATCAGTTCTTTGGATGTCATTGTTTAATAGGGTGTAGATTTCACCATCAGATAGTCCTAATCCACCATCCTCGTCAATATTCCTACCAACACCTATAGTCCACTTGCCAGCGGGACACTTATAAGCGAATCTCTTAACACCTTCGTGTTTGGCTAGTTGATCTGCTAATCTATTCAATTATTTCACCCTCAATGTCCTGAACGTCAGATTCTATGCGGTCTATAGAGGATACGTTAATCTGGATTATTGGCTTTTCACCACCTTTTGCCTTATCATAATGACTTAAAGGGGCCATTCTATCCATTATTAACTTCCAAGCTGCGGCCTGGTTCTTATGTTCAGGGTCTTCAGCAGCCCTAACAATGGCATCTATAACGTGTTCTATCCTATTAGCGGATAGAAGGCGTTCCTCTAACTTCTTAATGGCAGTCCTCATACCTTTAGGTCTACCCTTAACCTTCTTACCCTCATCTTCCCACTGTTGGCGAGTCATCAACCTATCAGGTTTACGAGGTCTACCCCTTCCCCTCTTCTTAGGTTCTTCCTCTACAGAACAGTCAGTAATACCATTTGGTGCATTTAAATCATTCATTAGCGAATCATACCAATATTTAGCGAAAAATACCAAAAAGTATAACTTATTGATAAAAAGACTATTTTGTCGCTTTTTTGAAATTGGTCTTTTGCAAATTTGGGGGGGTACTATAATAATTACAGCACGCCAGCCCCCTCCCCGCCCCCATTTCAGCGGCCCACCGAACGAACGCTCGCTCTATAGATCACTGTATAAACGTACAGCCTGGATGGATATACAGTACTGGATGGATTGACAGTGTGTGGTTTTGTTTGGCTACCAATAAAGCATCCAATATCCCATTCAATACCCTGGCAATTCCCACCAATAAACTACTGTACAAAAAACCAGTAAAAAAAGTGAAAATAATTCTAGACAATAGCTATTATATACAATAGTATCTCTATCACTGCTTAGGCAGACTAACTAACCACAAGGAATAGAGACATGCACACTATCTACTTATATGTTGAAAACGGTACTTGGGTAGCAGAGCACACGGACCCAATGATTAAAGAGTTATTTGGTACTGACACCCTGCCAACTGCTTACACAGATGATATGCGCGCTGAAGGCGTAGTTGAGTTGGTATCCAATAAGTTTCCGCAATACGAGGTTTGGGAAAAATAATTTGGCTAGAAGACTAATCAAAGGATACCAGCCCAGGGATGGGCTATCACTAATCAATACAGAGGGTTTATATATGAACGATATAGCTAAAATGAATGCCAACGATATAGACAGACTGTTAGCAACTACAGACCTATCTGCTACTGATGTCTTTAATGCTTTGCGAGACTATTTCTACGCAAGGCCGAGCAGAACCAGAGCCAAAAAGTGGGAAGGGTTTTTCAAGCTAAACGCAACCCTGTATGCAATGGTGACAGATGAAGATATAGATATGATTCGAAAAGCCAGAGGGTTTTGAATAATCCACACTGAAGAGAGCCAGATGGTGACTGGCCGAAACCCCTTCGGGGGTCTGTGGAAACCAACAACAGAGGGTTTATAGTAGAACCATGATAGCAATCAACTGCAAAGACGGGTCAGCTTGGCATAGTTGGCAAATTGAGGGGAATCAGTGGGCTAAAGACAACCCGCTAAAGGATAGCGTAGAAGCTGCTGAGTCTTTCTGTAACCTGCCAGGATGGCCAAATGCCGCAAAGGATGCGCGTTATCAGGCCTTCTTAGAAGGGGCAAAACATTATCAATTAGGGGTGAATAATGAACATTAGACCAATCGCATCAAATCAAACTGAACTCACAACAACAGAGGGAACCGTTATCCTGTTCTCATATCAAACGCCAGTAGCGGCACAACTGCCGTCTGGTAGATATGTCAGAACCTCTAACTGGTACAGCAAGACAACCACTAAGCATATCAACAAGTGGTTATCTGGTGTCTCTGCTGATGTGGAGGAACAGCCAGAGTCTTTCTTCCACGGATTAACATCTTAAATTGTAAAAAGAGCGCCCCCAAAATCGGGGGCTAATCCACAAAGGAGAGGGAAATTATACCATGAATTTATCATTTGAAGCACTTGGCAAGACAGTAGAAGTAGACTTTGACAGCACTAGTCAGCATATGGTTGTGTACTTTGACAATCGCGAAATAGCAGAATCTTGCGGCGATATAATCCAATATCCCCGCGAAATACAAACAGGCATAGTGCGCGGCGCTGCGGCGGATGCATGGGAGCGCAAGCAATTAAAAGAAATAGCAGAACAAATTTTAGCCGAAAAGGTGATTAATGATGAATAACAAACAAATAGAGCAATTATCCGAGACTGTATACGCCATATTATCTGGGGTAATTATGGTGGGCTTCACTTTGCTGGTTCTATTCAATTTGTAGGGGGAACCGTGCCAAAAACTAATTACAAGCTAAAACCTGGCGGGATGTTTTGTAGGTGTCCAACCTGCAGAGAGGCATTTTCAGGCGAAAGCGCATTTGATATACATAGGGTAGGGGTACACTCAGAAAATCGCTCCTGTGTACGCCTAGGGGGTTCTGAGAGGCATATAGTCACTACGCCGAAGGGTAATACTAAAACATTAGTGCTTAGAACCCTTCCAAGGGGTACATATTGGGGAATTTTAGATGAGTAAAGCAGAAACAATTCTTGAGCGGCTAGAGATGGTTCGGAAAACTGGCAGTAGTAAATGGATTGCCAGATGCCCAGCGCATAATGACGGCACACCAAGCCTATCAGTAACTGAGATAGATAGCGGGAACCGCGTGTTGATTCACTGTCACGGCGG
>JGI11772J19994_1000136_pt1 | contig 15578 bp, 14 predicted proteins | sample Etolagsurwater0m_FD_19994 | JGI IMG/M metagenome (IMG submission 19994) | reverse complement strand
TAAATTTTTGAACCTATTTATAGTAGACATTATTTTAATTCCCTGTTATTGCTCCCCAAAGTCTTTTAAAGTATCCTTCTTTTTCTTTTTCTTCTAATGGTAATTGGTCAAGATAATAATGTTTAACATCATTTGACAAACCACTACTTTCGATTTCATCGGCTGCTTCTTTAACTGACATTTTACCATCTTCAACTTGTTTTATTAAATTATCCCAAACGATAAAACTGTCATAAGACTTTCCAGTAACTGGGTCTACCTCTTTCGGTGGATTAATAAAGAAGTTTTTAAGGTCATTACTTAATTGTTCAAAAGCTCCATCAGGTCCTACTGTTAATCTTGCGTTTGTTGCTCCATTATTTAATTGACTTTGTGTAAATAAGTCACTTTTAGTATCATTTTCAGTATCAATCTTAGAACCAGTAGTTGCTCTCCATTGTCGGATACTTTCATTGGTTGCGAAAATTCTATCCTCTCTGTCAGCATCTCTTTGGGCTTCTTCCTCTCTAGTTTTTAATCTTGAGAATACATCATTCAAAGCTGGGTCGTAGATACCAGCGTAAGCTTTTTCAATAGCGGCCAATTCCTGTGGACTGTAAGCTATACCGGAATCTTTACCTACTTTGTAAGGGTCTGTAGTTCCTGTTGCAATATCATTCCGAGTATTATTCATATTAGTTGCACGAGTATTTAGAGCCTCTGTTGATTCGTCTGGGTTAGCTAGAGCATCACCAGCGTATTGTGTAACATCACCAGTTCCTTTACTTGCAGGAATTTTTAGAGCCACACTATTAGCATATTCTTCCGGTGTGTAATATTTTCCTGTAGCTGGATTCATATACTTTGATTTTTTAGGTGGGGCTGTTTGTTCCTGCTGACCGAAAAGAGTTGGTGGAGTAGATGTTTGAGTAGCCATTGATGGAGGACTAAATAACTGAGAACCGGGAGTAGTACTAGGAATACTATAAGAACCACCACCATTAGGAAGTTCCCTTGTTTGTGTTTTACTGTAGAACGGATTGTTCTTATCGATTAGATTGTAGAATGGATTTGATGGATTCATAATATTAATATTGATTACCTGCTCCTGTTGCTAATAATTTATTGCCTTTATTCCATAACAATCCAGCCGCTCTTTGATTTGCAACAGCTTTCTTTTGCGTATTTACAGTTCCTTGATAGTTGTATTTGTTTGGATTATAGACACTTGATAATGCGTTTGAACTAACTCCACCTCTTGCTACATTAGGATTGTAAGAATTTCCTCCCAAGTTATAGTACTGAGATAACCCATTAGCTGCTTCGTTTCCGTATTTATATTGATAGTCTCTAGCTGTGTTTCCAATATCTCTACTAAGAGAATCTAATTTTGAAGCTTGGTCTTGTTCATAAGCTCGAGCTAGATTTTTTTCTCTTTGAACTCTTCCCCCTGAGAATAATACCCCTTGATTAGCTGCTGACTGGTCAGATTTTGTCTTGTCGCTTTCGAATTGCTGTCCTGAGTTTAGTAAGTAATCCTGATAATTGGCTTTTTTTTCGGCTAAAGCAGACTCTGCATCAGCTGTTTCCTTCGATTTTAGGGCATCGTAATACAACTTATTGTCATCTTCAGCCTGTTTTAGGGCTGTTTGTTGCTCTTCTAAGCTAAAAGGTTGTCCAAATTGGTTAACTAAACCACTTAAATCACCAGTTTCAGCTGCATAAGCTAAATCTTCTGCTGTGTTTCCTTTCGCTATAGAAGCTTGAATGATAGGGTTCGCTTCCAAAGCAGCTGTATACTCTTCTTCTGAATATGGTTCGTCACTACCACCTCCCATCGTTGCATTACCTCCATTCCAATTAGGATTAGGTTGCCCTGTTTGAGTATTGAATTGATTCATAGGGTCATCAGGTGCTCTTCCATAAGCGTATGGAGTTGGTTGTGCGGGTACGGCTGGTTGTGCAGGTTCTGCAACATTCGAAGCTCCGGCCATAGGATTACCAGAAGCAGCTGCAATAGACCTTGGTCCCCAATACCCCGGGCCAGAAGTATTATCTACACCATTTATATCTTGCCAGTATTTTACTGCTTGAGTAGTTGCTGGACCATAAATTCCCGGACCAGTATTTATTTGTGCTTGTGTTAGAAGACCCTCTGACAACAAAAACTGCTGAAGTTTTTCGACTTCTGGTCCTCTTTGTCCGGGTTGTAAATTTGTTGTTGGGTACATATTATTAATTAAATTATATTGTTAATATTTTGTTTATGCAAACTCCTATACGAAAGCAAGTTGTTTCCAACTTGAACCATCATGACCGTAAAAGTAACCAGTTAATGAATTATAATAAATTCCACCAGCTGCTCCACCGGGAGCTGATGTTTCAGAACTCATATATATTGCTTTCGGGTCATCTATATAAGCTCCTGAACTAAATAATAGAACATCACTTGCTCCAAGTGTTATTCCACCATTTGCTGTAATAAGTCCACTAAATGTGTTTGTACTTGTAAATGTATTAGAACTTCCCTTCACAGCATATCCAGCACTCGCATGATTTCCCCATCCGTAAGCTGTATTCCAGTTAGATGAATTATTTGTTATTGAAGAACCCCAACCTGAACCAGTCGAAAGAGCTATTCCTGCACTTGGATAACTTGCTGAAGGCCAAGATGTTCTGGTAGTTCCATTCAAATTTATTGATGGAGTATTAATATTTCCATCATTATCTACAGAAAAATTAACAGCACCCCCTGTACTGTATAACCATAATTCACCACTAGAACGAACCGATAATGAAGCTGATTGCCCATTTCCAATAGCATCAATAAAGGTAGCAATTCCAGTTCCACCAAATCCTCCAGACCAAATTTCTGTACCATAAGAATAAGTAGCATCTGTTGAGCCAGTTAAAGCAATTCCACCACCAATACGAACCTGACTTTGAGTAGAGTCAGTACTTGACCCATCTAAAAGAATTGTATTTGTATTTGAAGAGTTATAAAATCTAATATCATCATTAGCCCCTGTTATAACGACACGGTGTCCTGTTCCATCATCAGTTTGAATAGTTCCCCCAGTAATAGTAAGCCCTGTTAAAGACCCAGCTGTAACTGCTCCTAAAACTGTAATTGAAAGAGCATTAATATATCCGGTATCAACTGTATCTCCAATAATAGTAGTAACTCCAGCAGAGTCTTCAGCTGTTCCTATACCAACATTAGTTCCAACCACTAATTGTCCTGCTGTGATTTTAGAAGCATCAATTGTATTCGCTAGAATGTTATCACCAACAATCTGAGTAGCTTCGTTAAGATTAAAGGTAGCAGAGACAGCTGCATCTTCAGCTACAGCAATAAGAACCTTACCTAAACCAACAGCATCAGATGGTGTTATAGAATGTTTGTAGGTGGTAGTAGGATTGACTGGGTCTAATAATGATAAATAAATATAAGTTTTCTGAGTCATTGCTCCAGTAGTACCGGCAGAAATAGTATAGGTGGTTCCGTCAGCAGAAATAAAATCCCCACCATCCCAAACAACAGTGTCAGCGGAATCAGAAGTGAAAACACAAGTTTGTGTCCATCCCCAATTAGAAACATCCAAAACAGTTGTCGGATAAGTACCCGGCTCCAACTGAGCTCCATTGATTAGAACATTGCTAGTATTTATATCTTGAGCAGCCCCTCCAGAAGCTAATGGTACAGGAGTATCAGGGGTTGAATCAGCAGCCAAAAACTCAGAACTTTTAGTCTCCATGTCCTGAGATGTATCTTTATATAAAAATCTATTTAAAAATAATTCGCTTAAACGCATGTTTTTAGTTTTTATCTAACCCTTTATTTTGAATTGAAAGTAATTCTATACTTTCAAATACTATTGGTTCACCGTTTGAATATCCTTTTATTCGAAGTCGTGATTCATTAAAATCATCAGTAGTTACATTTGGGAATAGTGAAACAAAATCTTCTCCGATTGTATCGATGTCCTTCCATTTATTTACTCCCATAGAATCAGTTTGGTATTGAACGTCAGTACCTCCTCCATTATCAACCATGAATGCTAAACCACTGATACCCTTTGAATGAGAATCCATTTCTGTATATGAACGCCATCTGTCTATTATGTCGAAATAAATATCCTCTCCGAAATCTGTATAACCAGAATCTAATTTACCAACAAGTCCGTCAGCTGTTCCTACCACCTGTTCAATAGTTGTACCGTTATCGTAACTAATCAAAGCTGTTATATCGTTATCATCAAAATCATAGATAGTCCAAACTTGAGTAGAGATTGTATATCTCATCTGGCAATTCTTGTAGGTTACACCTTCAACAGTTACCTCTCCAACTGACCATTTAATTGCATCGTAACCATCGTAAATACCTACAACATTCTCATAGGAAGCTCGTGGGATTGCTTTAACAAAGTCGATTACTCGCCTTGAGATTTCAGTTGGTTGACCATCGTATGTGAATTTGTAGAACCCGGAAGAGTGATGGAAATAGATACCGTCTTTTCCTTGAACTATAGATTCCTGAGAATATGTTCCAACATTGTAGGCTGGGTATGGGTCAACATTTTCTGTCCCGTAGACACGATAGATATGATTCTGTTTGAAAAGTAATAGAGCTTTCGGAACTCGGAATAACCCTGTCATAGACTCTCCGTTCTGAGGTGAAAACTTCGCAATGAAATTCGTAGTAATATCAAAAGTTAATGGTGTATCGTAACTTATCCCATCTGTAGATTGAACAATATCTGTGTAGTAAAGAATATCCTTAGAAGCATCTCCCACCCAAACACGGCCATCGAATCCAGCTTGAATAAAATCAGCTTTAGGGAATGTAGCGGGGACATCAGTTGTATCAAAAGCTCCACCTGCTGAAGTTTTAGGTACATCTCCTGCATTACCGTTAACCATCCAAGTTCTATTTAGGAACTGACTGAATCTAGCTTTAGCAGAACCAGTTAAACCAGAACGGACTTCTGACCATGTCCCTGTAGCAGAACTTAAAGACTGAATAGTATCGTCTACTTGAGCAAATAAATATTTAGTTGCACTCGATTGAGAATTTAGAGAACCAAAAGCATTTACACTACCATCTAATGTTGAAGCATAAGTTGCTACTCCGGGCCTAGTAGTCATAGCACCAATCCTGTCGAAGTTAACATTCACAGATAATTGAACAGAGTTCTCTGGACAGATATTGTCATTCAACTGAGCAGAACGGATTATTCCTTCTGTTGGTGATGGTATTTTTATATTTTTTATGGTTTCTGACATATTTTTATTTATTAGGTTTAACTTTCCTATCCCCCTCCCCATCCGCAAAAATAGGAAGGGGGTAGAAAAACTAAGTTCTAGTAACTAATACATTGATAACCGTATCACTTGATGGGTCACCAGAGAATGTCACATCAACAGAACCAGCATTGGTTACTGCTGAAAGAACTGAAACGTTGTTCGTTCCATTATCAACTAATTGAACGAATACTCGGTCAGTTCCAAGTACGTTAGCGTAATCACCAGCTGACAAGTTTTCAACTGAACTACCTCCTGCTGTAGTAGTAATTGCGTCAACGATAATTCCACTAGGACCTGTGTAACCTGTTGCACCAGTGTAGCCAGTGTAGCCAGTTACTGCTGAGTCAGCACCGGATGGACCAGTGTAACCAGTAGGACCAGTGTAACCTGTTGGACCTGTTGGACCTGTTACAGTTGAAGCTGCACCATCATCACCAGTGTAACCTGTTGGACCAGTGTAACCTGTAGCTCCATCTGCTCCATCTGCTCCAGTATCACCAGTGTCACCGGTTGTTCCTATAGGACCGACTGGACCAGTGTAACCTGTTGGACCATAACCTGTGTAGCCTGTGTATCCAGTATACCCAGTATCACCGGTTGGACCTGTATAACCAGTTGCACCTGTTGCACCTGTTGCGGATGTAGCTCCGACTGGACCTGTATAACCTGTAGGACCAGTTGCACCAGCTCCAGTGTAACCTGTGTAGCCAGTTGCTCCTGTTGTTCCAGCTCCAGTGTAACCTGTGTAGCCGGTTGGACCTGTGTAGCCAGTTGCACCAGCTGCTCCAGAACCAATAGCTGTCCAAGATGGGTTAGCAACAGTACCTGTCATTTGATAAACGGCAGAGCCATCTAAATCTTGCAAAATACATTCCAATGCGAAAATATTTGCATAATCTGTCCCTGCGTATGGTGTACCACCTGTGATTGTCCCGAAGGTAATCAATTGGTACGAACTTGTATTACTTGGTTGTTCCTGTTGTTGAATATCAACTAACGGAATCAACGGATTTTGACCTAATGCCATAATAATTTTTAATTTAATTAATTTGTAATAACAGTACCTTGCCCTGTGTAAAGATTATCAAACAAAGCTTGAACTAATGATTCGAACTTCTTTAAGTCTGGGTCGTTACTCTCTAATGAAATATCCTTTCGGTATTTAATAGCGTAACGCAAGTACCATTTGTAAATCTCTCTGTAGTGCTCTGAAAGCTCTTGATAGAGATTTTCAACTTTATCAATTTTCTTGTAGTAATCAATGTAGAGATTTTTTCCCTGCATTGAATCTGGAATGATTCTATCGAAAAACAATTTTCCGTCATAAACTGTGTAACAGACCGGCTGAGAAATTGTCGGTCTCGACCAGACCCTCGTTCCAGATGGAATTACCCTTGTTATTCCAGTTACTCCAAGTAACTGATTCGTTGTTAAGTCTATACTCGTGTATGCAATTTGTTCTATATCTTCGTCATAATCTGTTGTAGCAATATAAGCTACTCCTGAATCTGAATCCGGAAAATCTCCTACACTATTTAATGTTATACTCACTGCACCTATAGCTGCCTCGGCTGTTGTAGTTCCTCCTTGAACTGAAGCCCCTACATTATTCCAATCTTTCTTATCTACATACCTTAAATTATAAGGTGCCATTATATTGTCTACCAAGAATCTAGCGGCTAAAACAGAACGGTCAGTCTCACTGAAATCAATATCGTCAGGTAGGTCTACAGAATTAGTTCCTGCTAAAACTTGAATAGGATACTCGAACTCCTGTTGCCAAGCGTGACGAATACCATATAGTTTAGCTTGAGTAAATTTCCTAGCGTCATCAATTGCTGATAAACAGAAATCAACTGTAATCTTAGGGTCATCTTCTGATACTCCCATAGCTTTTAGAACTGGAAAAATAACATTCGCTACAGAATTAGTTGGATAACCTGAAACACTTATTGGAGTAGACGCATCAGATGTTAAACCTGTAAGTGAATTTTTCCACTGAATTTTGTAGTAGTCCGTTGAAAGACCTGTTGTATCGTAAATAACTGTTTCCTGTTGTGTTGTAAAAAATGTTTGGGTAGCCAATACAGAGTAAACTCCGTCTACTGTGGCACATTTTGAAACAACTATTTGGTCGTACTTCAATTCACTAACTAAATCACCTCGACTATGAGCCATCAAAGTAGCCAAAGTCACGAACGATGATGTTGTATTAGAAGTAGAGGTTACGATTTCAGCATTCTCAGCTCCTATAGATGAAAGTAATAGCAAGATGGAACCATCTGTAAAATCTGTTGTATTTTCAACAGGTACAGCTAGAACCCCCGCAGCAATATTACTACTCATATAAGTAGAAGCTTTGATGTCCAATTGATTTGGGACTTCAATCGTGTTCCCTATATTGTGTTTTATATTTATTTGGGGATACATCTTGTTTTTTAATTAATTACTAATACCTATACTATAATTTTATACTCTATATTTTATTTAATCAATTTTCTTGCTTTTACAGAGTTGTTAACTGCCTTAGAAATTTCACCTAAAATCAATCCTAATATACCGATTGATGCTGGGCTAAGATATGGTGAAAGAATATTAATATTATCTAATATCCCGCCAATAAGTGCGGCTAATACTAACATTCCTAATCTCCAGTAAAATGATTTGAACCTATTACTTAACAAAACTGCTTTTATTTTATTTAACATATTTTTTTTTAATTAAAACTAATAAGGTTAACTTTATATTTCCAGTTATCTATAACCGGGTCTACACCATCTTCTATTTTAACCATCTTATCTGTCTGACTTTCTAACAGGTAGCAGTCTAATTTATTATCTATAATAATAACCGCTCGATGGTACCCAATATGTTCGTTAGTTTCTGGATTAAGTAACTCTACAGTAAATCTACCTGCTGTATTTAATTCATAAATATCAGCACAGTAAGCACAAAAAGAACTTGCGAAGTTATCACAGTCAAAAGTATCAGCTACATATTTTCTTTTGTTAGTCCAATCATTAGCTATAATAGTTTTCCAAGTATCTATATCTGTAGCATGGAACTTCTCATCGGCAAGAACTGGCATTAACCCAGTGAAATGTTGTACATTTTTTATCATTTCAACTTGAGATAAAATCCTTTTATCAAAGGGAGTTGCTTGATTCAAAAACCACTTACCTTTATTTATAAGTTGTGAACCTAAACTTCTATATAAGTTAAACTTTTTTGATGTTTCTGCGTCCATATTATATTTCTAATAACTTCTTAGCTAATAATGCTCGGTCCTCATCTACATGAGACCATCCTAATTTGTAAGTTTCGTCCATCTCTGAACCTTGAGCGAAATGGTGATGTTGTACTACGGCTTTTTGCGACCTAACAAACACTCCTAATTTTCTCATTTTTGCTAGAAGCAAATTATCAACTCCAACATGATGGAAATCAGTGTCAAAAACTTCACCTATCTTTTCGATAATGTCCTTGCGAATCATGAAATGTTCGTTGATGTTCCCTTCATCTGGATAGACAGTACCTGTATTGAAGGCCACATAACCTTTTTCACCTTCGTATAAAGCTTGTAAAATTGAATTAGGTGTAAATTCTGTATCGTTGGAAGCGAAGACGACCCAATCACCTGTTGATTCTTCGACTCCTTGTTTTACTAACTTGGGAACTCCAGTTCTGTTCTCAAAACTATCCTCTTTAACAATAATTTCTACTTTATCTTTAGGGTAATTAAGCTTATCAATTGAGTCTAAACAGCGTTTTAGGCCTTCTTCTCTTCCTAAGGTTGGAATAACAAAGCTTATTTTAGGTAAAACAGATGTTTTCTTCCTAATAACTCCTCCAAAACTCCATCCTTCCATAACTGTAACTAATTCACTTAACTCGAATCCGGGCATTTTTTCTATAATCTTTGCTAAAGCGTCACGAGTAAATGCGTGTTTATGGCAACCACCGCTAAGCATTGGATTCATAGTATCAACTACTTCATCGTCTGGTAGGATAAATATAATTCTACCTTCTTCTTTTAGAATCCTCTGCCATTCAAATAATGTTTTTTCAGTATCTCCCATGTGTTCTATGATGTGACTGGCTAGAATAACATCAACTGAATTACTTTCAATTGTAGGTAAGTCATCAACACTGGCTACTACATCTACTCCTTCTTTTTGTTCAATATCAACTCCAATAGCTCTGTCTAATGTTTTGAAAGTTGAACAACCTAAGTCATAAATAACTTTATCGTTATCAGTAATTCTTTCTAATTTGAATAGTCTCTCTGGATGAGTTTCTTGAGGTATACTGAACTTCTCATCTAATTCCTCTTGAGAATATCTTTTCATATATAATCTTCTAAGAGTTTCTTTGTCGGCCTGTTCTGTTCGTGTTGCTCCCACAAAGATTGGGTCAAAAGCACTTCCAGCATCAATACAGGTAATGTTGGGATTTTGTTTTAGTGTTCTAGCAATTAAATACTTAGCTGGCATTCCACAACTGAAAATAAATATATCATTATCTTCAGGTCTTAAATCTGAACCTGTAATATATTCGAAAGCATTTACTAATGGAACTTCAACATGTTTAGCTCCTAGTAATTCACAAACTCCTTTTAATCTCTCTGGTCCGATAAAGAATTTCCTGCGTGGTGATTCTTGAACTGTCACCCAGAAGTTTCGAACTTTCTCTAAGTCATTATCTTTTCTATGAAGTAAGATGTTGTAATTTTTTTGGTCATCCCATTCTACAATATCAGCTTTATCTTTTAGAAATTCAAAAGATTCTTTTAATGCTTTACCAAGTTCTTCAGAGTACGGATGGTTATCACAGTTTGCTCCTGTCTCTCCGTTCATACATGCTAACTCACCATCACCTCTTTTTACGAAAGTGAAGTTTTCATTATTCTTTATTTTTTTAAGATACTCATCTGACTTGAAACTCTGGTCTACTCCATAAAACTGTCCATCTTTAATATAACGAGGATGGTTTGGTTTCCAAGCTAAAGCTTTCATGTAATGTTCCTTACTTTTTTCTTTATTACCGGTCCACCAATATGAAATGTAAAGTAATTCATGAGGTACATTCTCATAGTAAGGTTGGTGATTGGAATAGAATGGTAACTGAGTAATTGAGAGTGCAGCTTCTGCATAAGCTATAACTTGTGGGTGCATATTCTTTTGGAAATAATACTCTGCCAACCTCATAAGTGGTTCTCTGCGAGCTTCTTTCTCAACTGACTTAACATACCACTTTAGCATTTCATCGTAATCTTTAAGTGCTTTATAGCAATCTCCAATGTACATCATCGATTGAGCTGCTTCGGTACCCCATCGTCCCATTGAAATATGATTTAAAAATTCTTTAATGGCTGATTTATGTCGTCCTAAATAGAACATCTCCCGAGCAAAATAGTGGGAGTTCCTGTCGTTATCTGGATTATTATAACAATCTATTGCTAGACCTTTTAAGTAACCGGAACGATTAGTTTTTTCATTCTGGTAATGTTCTAACTTAATAATATCTTCTCCGAGATACATTTTATTAGCTTGTCCTTTTAAAACTTCGTGGATAATACCTACCCACTTTAATTTTTTTCTATTATAAAACTTACAGTGTCGGAACTTAATAACTGGATTATTATTTTCATCATGTGAAAATACAAACTCATATTCTAATTGTTCTACACCGTTAGAAATAACTTCGTCTAATTTATCTATATCAAATTTTGTATATATCTCGTCACAGTCTGGTGTGGCAATCATATCATTCTCTGGAAAATCAGCAATGTAATTTCTTGCTGAAGCGTAATCAAAAAGAGACTCACCAGCATTCACTACTGGAGCCTCGCCGTCTACTATAAACTTCTCGTTTATTTTTTTAGCTAATTCTTCGTCAACGTTTATTCTAAACTTGTCACCTACTGCTTCTACCTTGCACCCTAACTCTTTAGCTACTTCGATTGTATTATCTGTGGACCCTGTGTCCAATACCCAAATCTCCCCACCTCGGTCCTGATATTCTTTCAAAGACCCTATCATTCTAGGCAAGGTTAATGCTTCATTTTTTGCGATAAGTGCAACACTAAATTTTGGTTTATTCATTATTTTTGCGGATTAATTTTTAATCTGAATCTTTTAAACGTTCTTTAATAAATTCTATGTCCTTTTGTATAACTGCTATGTCGACCTTTATTTCATTAACAATTACTAAGGTATCTTTATTTTCTCTAGCTAATACTTCTACTGCTGATAACCTAGCTTGCACCCATGTCCATCCCACAATGAAACTTACTACAAATATTATTACTGCTAGGTTTTCTCTTAATTTTTTGTATGTGGTATCTTTTGACATAATTATTCTACTCCATTAATACTTTTCACTGATGCTATAGCAACACCATTTATTGTTTTTACTGATGCTTTAGCTAGTCCATTCCAAGATTTTAGATTGGCTGGACCTGATGCTGAATCTGTTAATGTCAAAGTTCCACTTGAGGTAAATTTAACCCAAGTCTCTGAACCATTAGTTCCTGTGTCATTTCCTCCTGTGTGGTTAAATTCTGTTGTTGTGTAAGCTACTATTACAACTCCTGAACCGCCATACCCACCATAACCACTACTTGAGTCACCTCCACCACCACCTCCACCTAATCCATTTGTTCCATCTCCTCCGCTTCCATCTCCTCTTCCAGTTCCACCGCCACCTAATCCACCAGCTAAAGTTCCTGATGATGGTGTTCCACCACCTCCTCCTGCATAATAAGTAGCTGTTCCTGTTATTGAATTAGATGTTCCATTTCCACCTGTTCCATTACCAGCACTACTAGCACCTCCCCCTCCTCCACCCCTACTAGAGTCATCACTATCTCCACCATTACCACCTTGCGAACCAGAACCACCATCTGCAAAAAGACCACCTCCACCACCACAGCCACCACCAGAACCATTATTAGCTCCCCCTCCACCTCCACCTCCTCCATTAGCAGTAATAGTTGAAAATACAGAGTTTCCTCCATTACCACCTGCACCATTACTACTGTCACCTCTTTGACCACGAGCGCCAACAGTAACAGTATATGCTTGGGCAGTAACTGTAAAAGCAGAATTATACTGGTAACCACCAGCACCACCTCCACCCCATCCACCTCCTCCACCTCCACCTCCTGCTACTACTAATACTTTTGCTGTGCTCACGATAGTGTTTTATTAAGTTTACTAATACGACCTTTATTTTTATTTCTGCCTTTATAGTTGTCTGTAAGTGAATGGCATTGTTCACAGAGTGTTATACCATTATTCAAATCAAATCTAAGTTCTTCGTAATGTGCAGATGACTTAATATGATGTGCAGTAATATAACCAATAGACCCACAAATACGACAAGCATATCCATCTCTTTCAAAAACAGATTTCCTCCAATTTCTATATTCAAAAGAATTATATCCATTCTTATATTCATTACTAATTCCACCTTTCCAATTACCATTATTTTCACCACTTATTTCTGGACATTTTTTACCTTTGTTATAAGGAATACAACCCTTCTGTCTTCCAAGATTTTCTGAAAATACTTTTCCTAACCTTGCTTTCCCTGCACATTTTCTTGAACAGTATTTTACTCCTCTTCCAGTAAATTCATTATTACAAACAACACAAATCTTAATTGTTTTGTTTCCTTTATTCCATGGTGTTATTCCTTTTTTAAATCTTCCATCTGCCATATTATATCTTTAAATAAATCATAACTAATAAAGCTGTCCAAACGACTATAATTGGAATGATGAAGTATATTTCTTTGTGCCAATAATCACTCATTTTCATAATTAACCAGTTACTGTTATATTATCCATACTTGGATTAAAGAATAAATCGGTTGCACTCATAGCAACACCAACACATCTATTTAATGCGTCTGCTGTGGTTGGTTTAGTTTCTGTAATATCTCCTGCTGTTTCTGAAACAAATAATTGTGCATTAACTGTAAATGCTGGGAAAGCGGCAGCTCTAACTACTCCGAATAATAGCATTTTAGTGGCATCACCATCATTACCTGCAAGGACACAAATCCCCATAGTTCCTCTAGCATCACCATCAGCTGCTGTAATTACATTGGCATCAGCTAATTCCCATCTACTATCTGTAGGGTCTTTGTAACATAAATCACCAAAAGCTAGAGTTGCTCCGGCTGTGCCATCATAAGCTATTCCTGAATATTTACCATCGGCTGACAAAGCATTGTCTAGTGAGAAACCTGCGTTCTCTCCCATGCCTATTTCTGTAGTCATTGGATTCTCTATCCCTGTAGGACCGGTATAACCTGTTGGACCGATTGGACCGGTATAACCTGTTGGACCTGTGTAGCCAGTTGGACCAGTTATTGTTGAATCAGCACCTGAATCTCCAGTATATCCTGTAGGACCAGTGTAACCTGTTGGACCAGTTATTGTTGAGTCAGCTCCTGAATCTCCGGTGTAACCTGTAGGTCCAGTAAAACCTGTAAAACCTGTTGGACCTGTTGGACCTGTTGGGCCAGTATAACCAGTTGGACCTGTTGGACCTGCTGTACCACCAATTTGTTTTAGACTTCCATCACTATTGTAAGTTCCATCTGTGGTCCAAGTATCTCCTACTGCAAGTGTAACTTTAGAAACAATTCTAGTTCCTCCTGCACTAATAAGACTCAAACTGAAAGTAACTGGCGCTACATCAGCATTATAAATAGTGATTGTTTTAATTACTCTACGAGTATCCGCAGCTGGAGCTGCAACAACAGTCACTGGGGTAGTTCCATTTGAAACTAGGTCAGTAGACCCTTCGACAAAATCTGTGCCGTCATCGTCAGCCCAAGAAGCCACGATGTCGCAATCATTCGTATCCTTAGCACCGGCTAAGACTAAAGACATTGTTTTTGTGACTGCATCTAAAATTAGTGTTTGCATATTATATTATTAATTATTATTAATTTTTAACTTATAAACCAAGAGAAAGCATCACTTCCTGAACCCTCTCCTTGTGGACCTGTATAACCTGTATATCCAGTGTAACCAGTTACTGTAGAATCTGCACCTGAATCTCCGGTATAACCTGTTGGACCTGTATAACCAGTGTAACCTGTTGCTCCTATTGGACCTGTATAACCAGTATAACCAGTGTAACCAGTTGGACCAGTTACTGTTGAATCAGCACCAGATGGACCTGTGTATCCTGTTTCTCCGATTGGACCAGTATATCCTGTTGGGCCTGTTGGACCAGTATATCCAGTTGGACCAGTAACTGTAGAATCAGCACCAGATTCTCCTGTATAACCTGTATAACCAGTATATCCTGTTGCTCCTGTTTCAGCTGCTAACCCTTCAGGGCCAGTATAACCTGTAGGACCTGTAGGACCTGTTGGACCAGTCACTGTTGAATCAGCTCCTGAATCTCCTGTATAACCTGTTGCTCCTGTGTATCCTGTAAAACCTGTTGGACCAGTCACTGTACTATCTGCTCCAGAATCTCCTGTGTATCCAGTTGGACCTGTATAACCAGTTGGGCCTGTTACTGTTGAATCAGCACCAGAGTCTCCAGTGTAACCAGTATCTCCAGTGTAACCAGTTGGACCTGTGTATCCAGTGTCTCCTTGACTACCAGTGTCTCCTGTATAACCTGTTGGACCAGTTACTTCTGAATCAGCACCAGATGGTCCTGTATAACCAGTTGGACCAGTGAATCCTGTTGGTCCAGTTACATCTGAATCAGCACCAGATGGTCCTGTATAACCAGTTGGACCTGTGTATCCAGTAGAACCAGTATACCCAGTGTCTCCAGTGTATCCAGTGTAACCTGTTGGACCGATTGGACCAGTGTAACCTGTTGGACCAATTGGACCAGCAGTTTGAGTATCTACCCAAGCACTTGTATCTGAATCCCAAGTCCATATAGAATCAGTCGAACCTACCATAGCAAAATACCCATCTGCTCCGACAGGATATGCTGCACTTAAAGCTTCTGGTGTAGCGAACCAGCCTAAGTTCATTGGGTCTCCTAATTTATTTGCTAAGTATGCCATATTTTTATATCCTATTTTTTATTAAACCATGTTTTTGAGCTTCCATAATCATCTTTGGAACTTTATCAATTACAATATTTGTTTCAAAAACATTTTTTCTATTAACTTCGATAATTTCATCAATACTCTTTGAAAGATTAGACATTAAATCATTTACTGTTTTAATATTATCTTTACTTATTCTTACAACATTATCTGTGATTTTATCCATACTAGATGTTTCATTTCTAATAATATCA
>JGI11772J19994_1000133_pt1 | contig 15655 bp, 20 predicted proteins | sample Etolagsurwater0m_FD_19994 | JGI IMG/M metagenome (IMG submission 19994) | reverse complement strand
AGTCCAATAACTGGTATACCTAACTTCTGAGCTTCTGTAATAGCTGTAGTTTCATTTGCAAGATCTACAACAAATAAGGCATCTGGAAGTTTGTTTAGATTAACAATTCCCCCAATTGATTTATTTAATTTTTCAATTTCTCTTTTTATTTTAAGTCTTTCAGATTTTGTATAAGCATTAATCTCACCTGAAGACTCTAAAGATACTAATTCTTTCAAATAAACAACTCTTTTAATAATTGTTTTAAAATTTGTAAGCATTCCTCCAAGCCATCGAAAATTCACATATGGCATTCCTGCTCTATTTGCTTGATCTTCTATAACTTGTTGAGCTTGAGGTTTAGTTCCAACAAAAAGAACTTTTCCACTGTTAGCTACTAATTTCTGAACGTATTCTTGAGCTTGCTCAATAGCCTCATATGTAATTCTTAAGTCAAGAATGTGAATGCCGCTTTTTGCGCTATAAATATATTTGTCCATTTTTGGATTCCATCTTTGAGTTTGATGGCCAAAATGCACACCTGCTTCAAGCAGATCTTTCATTGATGTAGACATCTAATTTCTCCTTTGGTTAATTCATCCCACATTCCTTGCCTAAGCAGTTTCCAAACTTTCGTTCACCAAGGAAACTTGTAAATGTGGTGTCTATTTTCTTTAAAAATTCTAATATTAATGCTGTATTAATCAACCCCTGGGGTGAGATTGTTTGTATTTTTTCTTCAATTGCTTTTTTGATACATGTGTATATATTTGAGTAGTATTTGGGTCATTGTGACCGAGAAGCTCCTGCACTATTCGTAAATCTGCTCCACCGTCTAAAAGATGTGTTGCAAAAGTGTGTCTTAAGCTGTGCGGAAAAGTTCCAACTCTAAGTTTTACAATCCTTCTTATTTCCCTATCGCTTAACTTCCCGCCTCTTATGCCTAAAAATAAAAATTGACCCGATTTTTCATTAGTAAATATATCTCTAGCAATCTTTAAATAGTTATTAATACTATTTAATGCACGTTCAGTTATTGGTAAAACTCTCTCCTTACTACCTTTCCCCAAAACTTTAATTGATTTATTGCTTCTAACATCTTTAATCACAAGATTGCTAACTTCACTAACTCGAAGGCCAGAGGAATACATTAGTTCTAATATGGCTTTATCTCTTATCTCTTTATTGCTACNTACAGGTAAAGAATCAAGTAACTCATTAATATAATTTGCTGTTAATACATTTGGAAGTTTTTTATCTGTTTTTAAACTTGAAACTGGTTTAATTTGGTCTCTTTCAAAATAATCATTTTCTGCACTCCAAAACAAAAAAGACCTAATAGACGTAATTTTTCTGTTGATAGTAGATTTTGAGTAATTCTTTTTAGAACAAATTTTTAAAAAATTTGAAAACTCTCCAACTTTGTTCTCTTCATTCAAATACTGAGCAATGTCATTTTTGTATGACTTAATAGTGTTTGGCGAATAATTGTTTATTTTTTCAAGTGTATTTAAATATTGATTTAAAATTTCATCTTGGTAAATCTTTTTATTTAGATTCAAGTTTATTTTCGAGCTTTCTTTGAAGTATCGATAATGTAAGTGTAATTACTAAATACAACACAGTTAAAACTAAGTATGTTTCTTGAAATCTAAATGAGCTAGCAGCGTATAGCCTTCCTTTTTGGGTAAGATCATTTACTGCAAGAACAGATAACAGTGAGGAATCTTTCATCATTGATATAAAATCGTTACCTAAAGCTGGAAGCATATTTTTGAACGCTTGAGGAAGAATAATATATCTCATAATTTGCTTGCTTGTTAATCCAAGAGACTTACCGCCCTCGATCTGGCCTTTTCCAACGGACTCAATACCAGCTCTAAATACTTCTGCAATATAAGCACCATAAAAAAAAGCTAAAGCAATGATAGCTCTTAGAATCATCGGTATTTGATTTCCTCTTAAATTAAAAAGTTCAGCAACATCAACAACAATAACAAATGCGACTGTAAACAAAAGAATAATTACCGGAACCCCTCTAACAAATTCAATGTAAGCTCTAGATATATTTTTAAAAAAAGTATTTTTGCTTATTCTTCCAACACCAGCAAACAAACCTATTGCTAAGGCGATGACAAAAGAAGAAATAGTTGCAATAAAAGTTATAGATAGTCCAGGAATTATAAATTTATATGCCTCATAATATTCTCGTTCACCAGTGTCCTGATTTACATTAAAAAATATTGAATAAAGCATCAAAAAAATAATAGAAGCAATAATTAAAACCCAAATATTGTCTTTATTTATATATTTTTTTAATTTAACCATACTAAAAAGAATAGGCGTAGTTTTTAAAAAACTACGCCTATTGAAATAATTATTATTTAATTATTTATGTAATCAAGTAAGTCTTGGAGTGAATCTATATCACTATCAGTACTCACCATAATTCTTTGTGCAATATTTATATAACCATCAGAGAAATCAATAGTTTTATCTCTCTCTTCAGTAATAGTTATACCATCACCAGCAATATCGAATTGACCGTCAGCAACAGCTACGAGCATTCCGTCCCATGATGCTGGTGTATAAATAGGGACAAAATTTAATAAGTTTGACAACTCATTAAAAACATCATAATCCCATCCTTTAGCTTTACCATCAGCAAGATCGATATAGTTAAATGGAATATATGCATTTTCAACAGCAATAATCATGTTACATCCACCTAAATCTGGTAATCCATTTGACCCAGTGGATACAGAAGCTTCTGAACAAGGGCCTGTACCTGTTGCTTCATTAGCTTCACCAACATCATCAAGATTTATTCCATCATAATCTAAGGTAAAGTCTGGATTGAAATAATATTCATTTATTTCTTGTAATTTACCAGAATCTCTCATGGCAGATAGGCCTTGGTTGATTACATCCACTAGTGGGCTACCCTCAGGAAATGCGAAGCCTAGTAAATCTGAAGTTAAATCTTCACCTACTAATTTAACGCTATCGGAGTTAGCACCCATATAACCTAAACCAGCAGTCTCATCAATTATTGTAGCTGTTGCATCACCTGAAATTACAGCTTGCACTGCAAAGTCAAAAGTATCATATGCTACCACATTTTCTTCACCAACAAGCTCAACTGCTTTATCGTAGTTTGTAGTTCCTTTTTGAACTGCAATAACAGGAGATGCCCCAGCACCTCCACAAGCAATAGCTATAAGTGAGAAGATTGTTAATAATAATATATTCTTCTTAAGTTTCATTAATTACTCCTTGATACGAAACGATTTAATATTATTACATAAATATGCATATAAATGAATAATTATACATATTTTTTATTCATCTAATGTATTTTTATAAATTGGTGGCCTTTTATCTAAAAATGCTGACATTCCTTCAGCTGCATCTGAATGAATAAATCTTTTATTTTGGTTTTCTGTTTCTAAATCTAACGATTCACTGAAAGTTTTGTCCAAGCCTTCTCTTATTTGTTGTTTAATCATACATATAGATATGAAACTTTGTTTGTTTAAATTCTCAATTAATGATTCGAATTCTTTATCCATATTTTCCAAAGAACATAACTTATGTAAAACACCAAGATTATTTAGTTCGGTACCACTAATTTCATTTGATGTCATCATTAAAGATTTTGCTTTTTGAATTCCAATAATTCGTGGTAGAACCCACGAACCACCAAAATCAACAACTAACCCTCTCCTAACAAAAACTTCAATAAATCTTGTCTCTGGTGTAGCAATTATAAAATCACTTAAAAGCATCATATTTGAACCAGCACCAGCAGCAATACCATTAACTAGCGAGATTACTGGTTTTTTACAATTCCATAAAGTTTCTGCAGCATTTGATACATCTTCCATTAAGGAGTTAATATTTTCACCCAGTTGTGCTCCAGCAGAATAATTACCATTAATATGTTTAATTACTAAATACTTTTGATCACTTTTTTCAAAAGATTCAATTTCAGATTTTAATGACTTCCAGTCTCCTGAACTTATAGCATTAAGAGAAGCTTCATCATTAAAATATAGATACTTAATTTCGTTTTCAATTTTAGATTCAAGAACCATATTTAAAGTTTAATATATTTTAATTTAGAATGTAATTATGGGATTTGATCCAAATAGACCTTATAAGGCAAATAAAACTGACTATATCAATATTATTTTTGCTTTCATACTTACGGCAATTGTTGTTATATGGGCTTTAAGCTAAAAGATTTTCTATGAATATTAGATAAACCATATTTTGAAATAGCCTCTCTATGATTTTTTGTTCCATAGCCTTTATTCTTTTCAAATGAATATTCAGGATATTTTTCTGAAAATTTGATCATTAAATTATCTCTGAGAACTTTTGCAACAATACTTGCTAAAGCTATTGCTCTGCAATTATCTTCTCCTCTGACCACAGAGATAGAATTAAAGTCATTAATTTTAAAATGATCAACATATACTATTTCATTNCCAGTGTAGATATTTCCTATTGAGTCAGTTAAAACTTTCTCATTAGCATTTTTGATTCCAAATTGATCAATAAAAGTATTNGATGACTCATTAAATGAATACTCAATGTTATTTTCTGCAACCATTGAAAATATTTCTTCTCTTTTTTTTGGACTAAGCTTTTTTGAATCTTTTACATTAGCTAGAAGTCCTAGATGTGAATAATTAATTTTCACTGCTGCAGCACATATTGGACCAGCAAAGGAACCTCTACCTACTTCATCTGCTCCTATTATGTATTTATTTGGATCTTCTGACCATACTTTATCTTCAATCATTTATATTTGTAAAATTTTCAAATGGGAAGATCACATAATAAGCTTTTCCAACGATATTATTGTAAGGTATTGTACCGATGTATCTAGAATCTTGGCTGTTTATTCTGTTATCACCCAAAACAAATATCTCACCATCAGGGACAATATATGTTTGATCTTTAAAGTATCTACCTTCTTCGATATTAAGGACTATAAATCTGTTGTTGTTAACAAATACTTCTCCTGATTGATTAATAAATACTTCATCACCACCAGTACCAACAACTCGTTTAATTAATGCTGTATTTAAATAAGTCTGATCATTGGCTAGTTTCCAAATCTGTAAAGACTCTATAAATTGGTCATAATAATTTTCATCAAACTTTGTTTGCGGACCATAAAAGACAACAATATCACCAGTAGATATATCTGTCTCTATGATGGTATTCTTTACTACTAAAACTCTGTCATTCACTTGTAAGGTTGGTTCCATAGAAGATGAAGGAATGAAATAAATTTGTATAAGAAAAGTTCTAACTAATGTAGCTGCAACAATAGCTAAAACAATTATTAGTGATGACTTAAGTAACTTTTTTATAATAATAAAAGTTTAATTACGATCTTCTTTTATTTTGGCTGATTTACCAACACGATCTCTTAGATAATAAAGTTTAGATCTTCTTACTTTACCTTTTCTAATAACTTCAATAGAGTCAACTATTGGCGCATGAACTGGAAAAATTCTTTCGACACCAACGCCAAAAGAAAGTTTTCTAACTGTAATAGTTTTATTTACTCCTACACCATTGATAGCAATAATTACACCTTCGAATGTCTGAATTCTTTCTCTGTTTCCTTCGGATACTTTTACGTTAACTTTTACAGTATCTCCAGGACTAAAGGGAGGTAAATCTTCCTTTAAGAATTCGTTTTCAATGCTTTTTATTAAATCCATAGTTGCTCCAGATGAGAATTATATAATTAAATTAAGTTTATATGTCTTTTAAATTATTCTTTTTCCATTCATCTATTTTTTGATGATTTCCGGACAAAAGTACCTCTGGTACTTTCTTTTTTTTAAAGTTTTCAGGTCTTGTATAGACAGGATAATCAATTTTATTGTCTGTAAAAGTTTCGCTTTTTAATGATTCAGGATTTCCTAACACATCTGGTATTTTCCTAATCAAAGCTTCTAATAAATACAAAGCTGGCACTTCTCCCCCAGAAACAACAGATTGACCAATTGATATTTCATAATCAGAATGAATTTCTAAAATTCTTTGATCAAAACCCTCATATCTACCGCATACCAAATTAATTGACTTGTATTCAAGTAATTCACTTATAAGGTTTTCATTTAATTGTTGTCCTGATGGGTTAGAAAAACATTAATATCTGCCTTGCTGGAAGTTATAGCTTTGTCTAATGGTTCTGGCATCAAAACCATTCCTGGACCACCGCCATATGGAGCATCATCAACTTGTTTATATGTTCCTATGCCAAAATCTCTAAGGTTTGTTGAATTTATAGCTACTAAATTATTTTTTAATGCCTGATTGACAATCCCGGTATTTTTCCATTCTTCAATTAGATTTGGAAATAATGTTATTACATTGTAAGAATTCATTTTTTTTCTAAAATATTTTTTGTTTCTGTGAATTTTGTATATAGAGTATTTCTCAAAATTGGATTTTTATTTTCAGACTCAATTATTTGAATAAATTGATCTTCAGTTGTTTCTTGACCATGATCTGCTCCTGAAGCTCTACTAATGTTTTCATTAATCAAAGTACCGCCTAAATCATTAACTCCAGCATGAAGGAGTTTGCCTGCTCCATCATGACCCAATTTCACCCAGCTTGCTTGAATGTTGTCTATTGAATTTACAAAATAAATTCGTGCTAATGAGTGAATAAGAACTACCTCATCCCAAGTTGGTCCTGGCATACTTTTTCCTTGTAAGTAAATAGGAGAACCCATATGCACAAAAGGAAGCGGTACAACTTCGGTAAACCCATTTGTTTTACTTTGAACATTTTTAATTAATGAAAAATGATTAACCCATGAATCTATATCATCAATATGACCAAACATAATTGTTGCTGTAGATTTTATCCCTAAGTTATGTGCTACTTCCATTACATATGCCCATTGTGAAGAAGTTATTTTATCAGGGCAAAGATATTTTCTAACTCTATCGTCTAATATTTCAGCCGCAGTACCAGGGAGTGTGTTTAGTCCAGCTTTTTTTAACTGACTTAAGTACTCTTCAACACTCAAACCAATAGTTTCTGCACCCTGCCAAATTTCTAAAGGAGTGAAACCATGAATATGCATTTCCGGAACAGACGCTTTTATATCTTGAACCATTTTTAAATAAAACTCACCCGTATAGTCAGGATGAATGCCTCCTTGTAAACACACTTCTGATGCACCCATATCATATGCTTCGACAGTTCTTTCAACTACTTCTTGTATGTCAATGGAGTATGGTTTTTCTTTTAAATTTAAACTATTAGGTCCTTTAGAAAATCCACAGAAACCACATTTGTAATAGCATTGATTCGTATAATTAATATTTCTATTCTTTACATAAGAAACATTATTTCCGTTCTTTAAAAAATTTAACTCGTTTGCAACATTTGCAATATCATTAATTTTTTCTCCTGCGGTATTAAAAAGTACTCTCAGATCATCATTATTAATTTGATATCCATCTAATACCCTTTTTAATATTGAGTCAATTTCAGAATGGTTAATTTGACTTTTGTTGTTAAAGACAAAATTATTTAAATTTGGGATATTTTTTCCACTACCAGGAGACCAACTTGTCTCTTCTCTTCTAAAACCTCTGACATTTCTAGTTTTTAAGAATCTAAAAAATCTTTCTTTATCAAATTCCTCTCTTGCCTCGTCAATAGAAAATACAGGAGAAAGCAAAGTTCGCTCATAGAAATTTAGACCATCTAGATTTTGTAGTTCCAATATCTGTTCTGAACTCCAGTCTCTTAGGAGTAAGTCTGAAACTCCAGCATTAGCAAATTCAATTGCTTCCTCAATTGTGTCTACATATATCGACGTTATAAAACTTGTTTTCGAGTTGATAGATTTAAGGAATTTTAGATCAGAACTATTAGAAATTAAAATAGTGTGTGGTTTTAATCTATCAATAATCTCTAGTGCGGTCTCAATATTATTNTTAAAAATGTAAATAAGTCTTTTAGGATGAACCGATTCAAATTCTTTCCAGTTTTCATCAGAAATCATCCAAACATCTGTATTTGTGTTTATATCCTTTGATATTGTTTGAAATTCCTTCTTATGCAATTCATCTATATTTACTGATAAATCAGTTTTGAGTGAAAATGTAGAAGTACCTTCTTTTTTTCTTGAGTTTAAATATATTTCATTATCGTTATCACATGGTCTGATTCGAAGAAAAGAAATGTTATTGTTCATTTTGCTCTTTTGGATATCCATCTGTATCAATAATATTATTAACTTTTTCAAAAATTTTACTATTTAACCATTCTTTTTTTATGAATTCTGGATAAACAGGCAACCTTTTTCTAAGAACTTGACCTGTGGTTGAAATATCTAATTTTAATTTATTTATATTTGGCCATAAATGATCAGGATTTACCCAATCAATGGTTAATGGTGATATTCCACCTAAATCATTAATACCACTTTTTAAAAATTTTGTTATGTCTGGCGAAAGGTTTGGTGGAACTTGGAGAGATATATGTGTAGGAGAATAAATTCGAGTTGTTGCAATGATTCTTAAGAACAAATCGTTTGTTATTTCAGAGCTATTTTTCATTAATGTATTTTTCTTTGCTCTAAAATTTTGTAATATTACTTCCTGAATTGCAGAGTTCTTTTTTACATAATTAATTAAATTAGTAATATCATTTACAATTTCTTCTTTTGTTGAAGTTAATCCAAGAAGCAATCCAGTTGTGACTGGATATTTTTCTTCTAATGCATTGTTAAGGGTATCCAGCCTTAAATCAATATACTTTGTATCTGTTTTGTAATGAGCTTTTCCCTTATCGTATATATTCTTTGAAAATGACTCAATCATAATGCCACCAGATGGTGAGTGATTTTTTAACTCCTTTATTTCTTTTTTGCTCATTAAACCAGGGTTGGCGTGAGGAAAAAGATTAAATTTCTCATTTACTACCTTCATTGAACTAATTAGATATTCATGAGTTGAGGAATGGCCTAACTCTTTAAGTTGGGTTAAAGCAAAATCCCATTTGAGCTCAGGCTTATCTCCTAAAGTAAACAAAGCTTCATAGCAACCAGCTTCATCACCAGCTTCTGCTATTGAGAGAACCTCATCTTGATTTAAATAAGTTCCGCCCTCTTTGGGAGATTTTACAAATGTACAATATCCACAATTATCTCTACACATTGTTGTTAGTGGAATAAAAACTTTAGGACTATATGTTATATTGTTGCCAAAGTAATCTTTTTTCTTTTCAAAAGCATTTGCTAACAGTTCTTTAGTTGAAACTGATCCAAAGATGGAATCATTTATTTTTCTTGTTAATTCAGTCATAAGTAATGCTTTTAAGGTATATTATTAGTTGATTGTAACAACAATTAACTAATAATCTTGTGAGGGTTGATGACAAATGTATCTTTAGTTGGATTTGGAAGAATAGGTAGAGATCTATTTAGACAAACATTGGGTGATGCTGATATAGATATTGTGTCTATCTCTGACACTGCTGATAAAGCTAACTTGATTTATTTATTAAAGTACGACACAATTTACGGAAAACTAGATGCAGAAATTAAAGAATCCGAAACTGGTATTGTTGTAAATGGTAAAGAAATCTTATTTAATTCTTGGAAAAATGGTGACGAAGCAAATTGGGATGAACTTAACACTGACATCGTAGTTCTTGCAACTGGTAAGCCAAAGACTAAAGAAGAAGTTGATAAACATTTATCAAAAGGTTGTAAAAAAGTTATTGTTGCCTCAACTCCCGAAAATTTTGACGATATACAAATATATGTGCCTGGTGCAAACGATGAAAATATAGATTTAAATTCTAGTGCATTTTCCTTAGGTTCTAATACAGCAAATGCAGTTGCACCTATTCTTAAGGCTTTGGATAGTAAAGTTGGGGTTGAAAGAGCATTTCTCACGACTGTTCATGGATATTCAAATTCAAACCGTTTAGCAGATGTAGCAGGTGAAGGATTTAGACTTAACAGAGCAGCTGGTGAAAATATTATACCAAGTATTACTAAGTCTTCTGAGGTTATATCAAATGTTCTTCCTTTCATTGAAGGAAAGATCGCTTCATCTTCTATGACAGTACCAATTCCTGACGGAAGTACAGTTGATTTGACAATTGATATCAAAACCGAAACAAGTATTGAAGATATAAATAAAATAATTGAGGATGCTTCCAGTTCTGATTTAAAAGACATTATTGGATTAACATATGATCCAATTGTTTCTTCTGATGTTGTAAGAAGCACACTCTCTGGTTTAGTAGATGGATTAGCAACAATGGGTATCAATAATAAAAAAATTAAACTCATTATTTGGTTTGATAATGGTTGGGGTTATGCAGCTAGAATTATCGATACATTGAAAAAGCTTGGTCAGGTGTTATAAATGGGTAATGTAGCCATAAATGGTTTTGGAAGAATTGGACGATCTATATTAAGAATAATTATTGAAAATAATTCTGACTTAAACGTTGTTGCAATTAATGACCTCGGTAATTATGAAAATCTTGCATATCTATTAAAACATGATTCTGTAATGGGCATTTTAGATAGTGATGTAAAAGTAAATGGAGAAAATCTTTTAGTTGGAGATAGAGTTATTAAGCTCACCTCAATTAAAGATCCTGCTGAGCTTCCTTGGAGCGAATTAAATGTCGATGTTGTAATTGAATCAACTGGAATTTTTAGAGATAATGAATCCCTTAATAAACACATATCAGCTGGTGCTAAAAAAGTATTACTCACTGTACCGCCCAAAGATGAAATTGACGCAACGATTGTTTTAGGTGTAAATGACAATGACTTAAAGCCAGATGACAAAATAGTCTCTAATGCTTCATGTACTACAAACTGTTTGGCACCGATAGCTAAAGTACTGAATGATAATTTTGGAATTAAATCTGGTCTAATGACCACAGTACATGCATATACTAATGATCAAGCACTAGCCGAAACAACACATAGTGACTTTAGAAGAGGTAGAAGTGCAACCCAAAATATAATTCCAACTTCAACAGGCGCAGCAAAAGCAGTTGGCATGGTTCTACCTGAATTAAATGGTAAATTAGATGGCATGGCAATGAGAGTTCCTGTGCCAGATGGAAGTGTAGTTGATTTAGTAGTAGAATTGGAAAAATCTGTTTCTATAGATGATATAAATAAAGCTGTTAAAGAAGCTGCTGATAATGAACTTAAAGGTATTTTAGAGTACTCTGAAGTTCCTCTTGTATCTACCGATATATTAAATAATCCACATTCAAGTATTTATGATGCATCTTCTACACAATTAATAGATAAAAATCATGTCAAAGTTGTATGTTGGTATGACAACGAATGGGGTTACTCCAATAGAGTTGTAGATCTTATTGGAAATCTATTAAATAATGGATAATAATCTTCCAATCGCACCTGAAGCAATTGGAAATTATGTAACATATAAAAAAATTGGAAACTATATCTACACATCTGGACATGTACCTATTACAGAACAAAAAAAATACATAGGAAAAGTACCAACTGAAATTTCAATAGATGAAGCTTATAAAGCCGCAGAGTTATGTGCTGAACTTACTATTGCAACAATTAAAAAACATGGAACTATTGAAAACGTGCAGCCTGTAAATGTAATCGGTTTTGTAAATTCTAATGAAGGTTTTGGAGAACACGCAAAAGTTCTCAATGGATTTACAGATAAACTTTCAGAATACTTTAGTGAAAAGTCGACACGATCAGCTGTAGGTGTTGCTAGCTTACCATTAAATGTATGTGTAGAAGTACAGTGTGTGTTTATCTATGAATAAATTAATTGGAATATCCACAGGTCTTAAAAATGTAGACATGGCACCTGGTAATATACCATGCGTTGTTATTAATAGTGATTTTGTTAAAGCATGTAACAACTATGGAAATACTGCTGTTATATTTGGGCCACATGATAAATCAGAAACAATAGATGTATCAAAATTTGATGCAATAATAATTTCTGGTGGTGGTGATATTAACCCAAATATCTATGGAGAAGAAAAACTCGAAAAAACAATAAGAGTTTCAGACATTAGAGATAGCTCAGAATTGGCAATGCTTAAATCTGCAGAAGAAAATAATGTAAAAACTCTTGCAATATGTAGAGGACATCAATTACTAAATGTATATAAGGGTGGAACACTTTATCAAGACCTCAAAGAAAGTGGATTTGATCAAATTGAACACGATAAACCATTTGATGATGCACGTTCACATGTTCATGATTTAAAAATAGAAAGTAATTCAAATTTGTATAAAATAATTCAAGAAAATGAAATACAAGTCAATTCAATACACCATCAAGCAATAAACAAAATTGGTCAAGACTTACAAATAACTGCTAAATCACCTGATGGAGTTATTGAGGGTATAGAAATCACAAATGGTTGGAATGCATTAGGAGTCCAATGGCATCCTGAAAACATGCTAGAGGATAATGTAAGCAGAAAATTGTTTGAATGGCTAAATAGTTAAGCTACTGTCCAATAAAGCTAAACTATCGTTTTCAAATCTAAAAAAATTACTGTTGTATGGGACACTCATTTCTATGCCGCTAATTTTGCAAAAATAAATATTATTTAATACCTCATAACTTAACAACTTATTATTGTTACTTTTTAAATCTTGTCCTACGAAAAAACCGGGCCAAGGTAATTTATCTTCATTAATAAATGTGTCAATTAAATTTATATCCATTTTTACATCCATATCTCTTAATTTAATAATTGATTCAATTGTGTCATAAGATTTAAATTTAATTAAATTTCTATTTTTTAAATGTTTTTTAAATTCCTCAACTACAAAATTTATACCATCAATTTGCAATATAGTTTCTTTTAGCTCAAAATTGCGAAAAAAATATTCAATATTAATATATTGAAACCCTTTTAATGAATGTGGTTTACCTAATTTGCCTACAAGAAAATAGTTTTGATTAGTCAATAAATTCTACAGAAGATTGTAAGCCTTCTTCATCAGCTGCAGCTTGTGCAACAGTTCTGATTGCTCTTGCGACTCTTCCTCTTTTGCCAATTACTCTTCCCATATCATCAGGTGAAGTTCGAACCTCTATAGTTACATTTTCATCATCAGAGTCTGCAACATCAACTTTTACAGATTTAGTATCTTCTACAATCTGCTTAACGATGTACTCGACAACATTTTTAACAATTGTGCCTGAAGCCATTATTCTTCTTCCTTATTAGTAGATTCTTCAGAAGATTCCTTATTAATCTCTTCATCTAAGTTTTCATCTTGTTGTTTATTATTAGCTTTTGAACTACTTTTAATTTTTTCTTTAGGAGCTTGTGGTATGGATACAACCTCTCCCTTAGTAGAACGCCATTGTGCCCATGCACCCGAAATTTCTAATATTTTTTGAGCCCTTTCTGAAGGCTGTGCTCCTTTATCTAACCAATCAACAGCTTTGTCTACATCAATTTCAACCATGGATGGATTGTGATGTGGATCGTAATAACCTAAATCTTCAATAAATTTACCATCCCTAGGTGAACGAGAGTCAGCAACAATCACACGGAATGTTCTATTTTTTTTCTTACCTCTTTGAGCAAGTCTTATTCTTACAGGCATTAAATTCCCTTATTTAAATTGCAATACATTATCTTACATGAAGTGAGACATAAAATGTATAATATTTAGATTAACTTCTTCATAAAAATAACTAGAAAAGATTTAATGTTTTGCTAACCTAATTTTGATGCAAGTAATTGAAATATCACATCCTTTAAAAGATCACTATCTAACAATAATTCGTGACAAGGAAACAGATTTCGAAAATTTTAGAGAATACTCCTCTAAATTATCATATTTGCTTTTTATTGAAGGTACTAAAAACATTTCAACAAAAATAAAACCTATAGAAACTCCTTTAACCAGTATTGATGGTTTGGAGATTGAAAATGAGAATGTTGCTATAGCAGTGTTAAGAGCAGGTTTAGGTCTCGTTGATGGTGTAAAAAACCTACTACCTAGTACATCATTTGGATACATCGGAGTTCAAAGGAATGAAGAGACGGCTACGCCTGAATATTATTATGAAAATTTACCAAACTTAGAAAATAAAAATGTTTTTATTCTAGAACCTATGCTTGCTACAGGTGGTTCTCTATCATTTGCAATAGACAAAGTCAAAGAACACAATCCAAAAAGCATAATTGCTTTAACAGTTATTTCTGCTCCAGAAGGTATTGAAAGATTAAAAAAAGAACACAGTGATATTACCTTGGTGACTGCAAAGATAGATGAAAAACTTAATGAGAATTGGTACATAGTTCCTGGACTAGGTGACATGGGAGACAGGCTTTTCGGAACAACCTAATGAAAAGATGTTTTCTTGTTGTAATAGATTCTTTAGGTGTTGGTGAAGCACCAGATGCAAAACAATATGGAGACGAAGGCGTAAATACTCTTGGTAATGTTGCAAAATATGTTCAAGGTGTTGATTTACCTACTTTTAATAAGTTAGGATTTGGAAAAATTACTAATGTTTTAGGATTAGGTACTGATCACAAAGCTACTGTTGGTAGGCTTTCGGAAGTATCTATAGGAAACGACTCAACCACAGGACATTGGGAAATTGCAGGTCTAATTACAACACAGGAATTTAAAACATTTCCGGATGGATTTCCTCTTGAACTTATCAGGAAGATAGAAGATGAAATTGATTTTAAATTTATTGGTAACATTCATGCTTCAGGCACTGAAATTATTAAAGATCTTGGTGAACAACACATGCAAACCAAAGAACTTATTTTATACACATCTGGTGACTCCGTTTTTCAAATAGCTGCGCATGAAGATGTATGCAGTCTTGAAGAGCTTTATAGAATTTGTGAAATTTCTAGAAAACACTGTAATCAGTACAACATAGGTAGAGTAATTGCTCGACCATTTAGAGGTCCAAATAACGCTTTTGAACGAACTTATGATAGGAAAGATTATGGAATGAATCCACCTGGAGAAACACTTCTAAGTTATGCATCAAAAAATAATTTAAAAACTTACGGAATAGGAAAGATTTCTGATTTGTTTGGTATTGAATTTCTTAGTAGTTATGTCCATACTGAAGGCGATCAAAATGGTATTGACTGTTTGTTAAAAGAGGTTGAGTCCGGAGATAATGATTTTACTTTTGTTAATTTAGTAGATTTAGATATGTTGTATGGTCACAGAGAAGACCCTAATGGTTACTACAAAGGTTTACAAATAATTGATAAGGGTATAGGAAAAGTTATTGAATTATTAAACGAAAATGACTTGCTTATTTTAACTGGAGATCACGGTACAGACCCAACAGATGGAAAAACTGACCACTCAAGGGAATATGTTCCCTTTATTGCATATAAAAATAACGGTAAAGCCAATTATATTGGNGATGTTGAAAGCTTTACAAATATAGCCTCTACTGTTTCAGAATTTTTTAATTTAGAAAATATATTCCCTGGTAAAAGCTTTTTAAATCAAATATAGATTATTAATCTGTAAACATATGATTGAAAAAATAAACAAAGCTAAAGACTTTATAAGTACTTTTACCAATAATAAAAACATAGATACGATGATTGTTTTAGGTTCAGGGATGGGGGG
>JGI11772J19994_1000131_pt1 | contig 15687 bp, 11 predicted proteins | sample Etolagsurwater0m_FD_19994 | JGI IMG/M metagenome (IMG submission 19994) | reverse complement strand
TTTTCCATCTAGCAATTACACGTACCTATAGTAATCACAAAATAACGTTTTATGATGTAGATTAATAATTATTACGTTGCAGAACCGTATAACGATTTAACTACAGATCCAGCAGAGTCTAAAATCTGTAACTGAACAGCACTATTCAAGTTTGATGAAGTCAAACCAGAGATTGTGTTTGAACCAGCAGCAATCGTTTTGTTTGTCAACGTTTGAGTAGCAGTTAATAACGCAATACTAGCCGTATCTGATAAATCAGTTGAAGCGATTGAGATGTTTGCACTACCATCAAATGATTGGCCAGCGATTGTTCTAGGCGTTGCTAATGTTGTTGCGTCAGCAGCAAGTGTTGCTGTATCAGCATTACCTGTTACGTTACCAGTTACGTTACCAGTTAAAGCACCTTCAAAAGTTGAAGCAACAATTGTACCACTTGTAATTGTTAAATCACCTGTTGATGTATTTGTAGCAGTTGTAGTACCAAATATAAACTTATCAGCACTTTCATCCCAAGCCATAATCGCATTGTCACCAGTACTTCCTCTTTCGATTAAGATACCAGTATCATTAGCGTTTGAAGCTGCACCAGAGTTTAACTCTATTAAGTTATCAGCAATTGTTGTATTTGTTGAAGCAACAGTTGTTGTTGTTCCGTTTACAGTTAAGTTTCCTGTAACTGTTAAATTTGTTGAAACTGTTGTATCACCAGAAATAGTAACAGTATTACCTGAATTAGGATTAATCTCTATATTTCCACCATTGGCAATAGTAATATTACTTGTTGAGTTTTGTATGTATAAAGCACCTGTTCCAGCATTATCAATTACTGTCTGTGTAGAGTCAGCGTCACCATATTTAATACTGTCAGAGGATAAAACAAGATCAGATGCAGAATCAGGATTTAATGTAATACTACCTGTACCACCTTCAATAATAGAAATTACTGGACTTGTTAAAAATTTGTTTGTTAATGTTTCAGTACCAGCCAATGTAACAAATGAACCATCACTTAATGCACTATTAAATTCAGCAGTTGTACCTGTTAAAGTACCTTCTGATAAATCTAATGTTAAAGTGTTTGAAGCACTATCAATAGTTTTATTAGTTAATGTTTCGCTACCAGCCAATGTAGCAAATGAACCATCACTTAATGCACTATTAAATTCAGCAGTTGTACCACTTACTGTATTGTTTGTTAAACTAATAGTTTTATTAGTTAACGTTTCTGTTCCTGCTGTAGAAGCAAAAGAACCTTGAGCTCCAGCATCAAGTGCAGAATTAAATTGTGCAAAAGTACCTGATATTGTATTACTTCCTAAAGCAATAGTTTTATTAGTTAATGTTTGAGAACCAGTTAATGTTGCAACAGTACTATCAATGTTTAAAGTAATTGTATCTGTTGTAGCAGTTGATGTTAATCCAGTACCACCAGCAATTGTGAAAGTATCTGTACCAACTGTAATTGTGTCTGTACCACTATCACCAGCAATTGACATATTTGAAGATATGGCAGCTGTACCAGCAGCAGTTAATCGTCCTTGAGCGTCAACTGTAAATGTTGGAATTGCAGTTGAAGAACCATAAGAACCAGCAGAAACAGCTGTGTTGTCTAGTGTTACTGTTAATGTGTTTGATGAACCAGATGTACTAATACCAGTTCCACCAGCAACTGTAAATGTTTCACTATCTAAATCAATAGATAATGCACCACCAGAGTCACCTTGGAAGTCTAGGTCACTAGCAGTTACTTGAGCGTCAACATATGCCTTAATTGATTCAGATGAAGCAAGAGTTGATGAAGTTGCTGTTGCAAACGTATCATCATCTAAAATTGCAGTACCTGAAACACCAGTGTTAATAACTGGAGATGTTAAAGTTTTGTTTGTTAAAGTATCTGTTGTTGCTTTACCAACTAATGTGTCAGTAGCGTCTGGAAGAGTAATTGTTCTATCAGCAGTAGGGTCACCTGCTGTTAAAGTTAATTCGTAATCGTCACTTGTACTACCTTCAAATACTAAAGCGTTTTGTACATCAATAGTAGTTGAGTTTACAGTAGTAGTTGTTCCTGATACTGTTAAGTTACCTGATACTGTTAAGTTATCATCAATTGTAACTGTACCACCAGCTGAATCTATAGTAAGATTTCCTGATGATGTGTCTATTTCGTTATTTCCTGTTACACCGATTTGAATGTTTCCTGATCCATCTCCAATGGTTTCACCACCTGCAGTAGATCCATCGTGTAAACGAAGTTTATTTAAATCTGTATCTACCGTTAATTCACCGACTGAACCTGTATAGGCATCGTTCTCAGCAGTAGTACCTCTTCTTAATTGTAAAATTGTTGGCATTGTTGTTTTCTCCCTTTTTTAACAAACTAACTGTATTATTTATAATAATAAGTTATTTTACTCCCTATTTTTAATTTTAATTTTAAATATAACCAAAATCCACTATTCCAACTGCCGCAACAATTGTTCCCATATCAATAATATCGAAACCTGGATTTTCACAATCCGTTATTACTTGTTCTAAAGAAACCCCAAAAGCATCTACTGGTGAATTATTAACTCCAGCTTCACCACCACTTAAATAAATTGTTTGTACTGCTGATTTGTCTAAAGAAGTAGCCTTCATTTCAGCAAATCTAACTTTACTACTATCTACGTTGTTTCCTATATAAGCCATTTAATTTCCTTATGTTGAAATATCATCTACTGTACTTACAATAACGTCAAGTGAACTAGCAGTATTAGAAACGACTTTTAAAACGTCTCCACTTTTTACTACGTATTTAGCCCCACCATCTATTACTTGTAAAGCACCACCACTTTGAATTGGTGCACCTTTAACAAGGTACACATCATTTGAAGAGTCAGCATCATTTAATATTACATCAACTTTTATTTCAGCCGCTGTAATATTAGCGCATCCTATACCGATTATTGTGTCATAACTATCAGCCGTAAATACTGTTGTAGCTGAAGTTCCAACGTTTCTTGCTGTGTATCTTCTAAAATTCTGTGCCATATTTTCTCTCTCTTATATTTATATATTTATAATGCAATTGCCATAGCAATAGCAAAACCTTTTGTTGCTCTGTTATCTATTTGTGCTTGAATACCTGATGTAACACCATCTAAGTAATCAAATTCAGTATTACTTACTGATCCAGACGAAATCTTAGCAGCGTCAATACCTGTTGTTAATTGACTATTTCCAATATTTGATATTGTGTTACTAGTTGCGTCAATTGTTTTATTTGTTAGTGTATCAGTACTTGTAGCCGTAATGTAAGACTGTAGATCACTAATTTGAGATTCTGTTACACTTAATGCTGCCTGGTGTTGTGTTACTGAACTTTCAGTTATATTTGCGTCAGGAACATTAGCCCAAGTTACTGAAGCTGTCAAGTCGTTTGTTTCTGTAAACGAAGTTAAGTAACCAGCATCATTTGTCCATTGTGATATATTACCAGATTTATTTGTTAATGTGTCTGTACTAGAAGCGGTAATATAACTTGCACCATTTGTTAACTGATTATTATTTGTAGGAATATCACTTACAAGTGCTACTGTACCTGTACTTGTTGGTAATGTCAAAGTACCTGTATTAGAAATTGTAGCAATTACTGGACTAGTTAAAGTTTTATTAGTTAAAGTTTGTGTTGCGTCATTTAAAGTTATGTTTGACGTATTAGATAAATCAGTTGAAGCAATTGTAATATTAGCAGTACCATCAAATGATTGACCAGCAATTGTTCTTGCTGTTTCTAAAGCAGTAGCTGTAGCTGCATTACCTGAAGTATCTTGGTTACCTGTTGTATTAACACCTGGTAAATCAATATTTGCAGTACCATCAAATGACACTCCACCAATTGTTCTAGCAGTTGCCAATGCAGTAGCGGTGTCAGCATTACCTGTAACATCACCTGTTACGTTACCTGTAACATCACCTGTTAAAGCACCTTCAAATGTTCCAGCAACAAATGTTTCAGAACCAACAGTCCATTTATCTGATGTTTCGTTCCATAATAATGTTTTATTTGTATCATCACCACGTTCTATTTCAATACCACCATTTTCTGTAGCAGAACCTGTAGCATTTGAGTTTAGAACAATTGTGTTATCAGCTAAATTAATTGTTTCTGTATTTACAGTTGTTGTTGAACCTGAAACTGTTAAGTTACCTGTTACAACTAAATTATTTCCTATTGTTACGTTGTCTGGTAAACCAACTGTTATTGTTCCAGAACTTTCTGATACTTCTATTTCGTTTGCAGTTCCAGAGAATGTAATTGTTCCACCTAANGANGTAGCAGTTGATGTAGAACCATCTGTAACAGTTATANCTGAGTTTGCAAGTTTGTCGTTACTAATTGAACCAGCTAACTGAGCATTTGTTATTGTACCAACTAGTGAACTTGTAGGATAATTTGTTGCGTCTGATAAATCAAAAGCTGGTGTTGCGTCTGAACCACCTAATGATAATTGAATACCACCATACGATACTGTAGAGTTTGCCAATTTAGCATTTGTAACTGAACTATTTACTAATTGTGAAGCGTTAATAGTTTTATTTGTTAAAGTATCTGTACTTGAAGCTGTTATGTATGCACCTAAGTCAGAAATATCTGATTCAGTAATTGTAATAGTGTTATTTGCACTATCAATTGTTTTGTTTGTTAGTGTTTCTGTACCTGTTGTAGAAACCAACGTAGCGTCTGATACAGCAGTATTAAATTCAGCAAGAGTACCTGTTACAGTATTATTTGTTAAACTAATTGATTTATTTGTTAATGTATCAGTAGTAGCTCTACCAACTAATGTATCAGTTGAAGTAGGTAATGTTAATGTTCCTACGTTTGTAATTGTAGAAATTACTGGACTTGTTAAAGTTTTGTTTGTTAATGTTTCTGTACCTGTTAATGAAGCAAATGAGCCATCCGATAATGCACTATTAAATTCAGCAAGTGAACCAGAAATTGTATTACTTCCTAAAGCAATAGTTTTGTTTTCTAAAGTATCAGCAGAGTCAGCTAAAATGTACGATTGTAAATCTGAAATATCAGCTTCAACAACAGTAATTGTGTTACTTGCAGTATTGATTGTTTTACCTGTTAATGTTTCAGTACCAGCCAATGTAGCAAATGAACCATCTGATAAAGCACTATTAAATTGTGCTGTTGTACCTGTTAAAGTATTATCTGATAAGTTAATTGTTTTGTTTTGTAATGTATCAGTACTGTCAGCAAGTATATAAGATTGTAAATCAGATATATCTGCCTCAACAACAGTAATTGTGTTGTTAGCAGTGTCAATAGTCTTATTAGTTAACGTATCTGTAGTGTTTCTACCAACTAATGTGTCTGTAGATGATGGTAAAGTAATAGTTCCTGTATTTGAAATTGTAGCAATTACTGGACTTGTTAAAGTCTTGTTTGTTAACGTTTGTGTTCCTGTTAATGTTGCAACAGTAGAATCAATGTTAAACGTTACATTGTTTCCTGAACCAACTGTATCAATACCAGTTCCTCCAGTAAATGATAACGTTTCACTATCTAAATCAATAGATAAAGCACCACCTGTATCTGCTTGGAAGTCTAGGCCACTAGCAGTAACTTGAGCATCAACGTAAGCTTTAATTGCCTTAGCAGAAGCCACAGTATTATCACTAGCAGATACCGAAGCTAAATCAGTATCTAAAACACCAGCAGCAAAATCTGCAACCTCAATATTTGTAATTGAGTTACCTGAGCCGTTAGCGTCAAATGTTTTATTTGTTAAAGTATCTGTAGATGAAGCAGTAATGAAAGCGGAATTAGTATTATCGTAATTTGCTAAATCATTATCAACAACTAAATCAATTGTTCCATCAGCGTCTTGGTATGTAGCAGTAATAAGTGTTTCTGTATTACTACTAAACATTGCACCAGCAATGTCTTGTACTCTTTCAGCGTTTAGAGTTACAGCACCAGATGTTACTGTAAAGTCTGTAGAATTAAATGAAGCAACCCCTTTATTAGATGAAGTAGCTTCTTCAGCAGAAATTGTTAAAGTATCTGTTGCAGATACAACAGCATCAATTCCTTCACCTGAAGTAATAGTTAATGTATTACCTAAATCTAAATCTTGTGTAGTTGATCCATCAGAAATTGTGATCTTACTGTTTGTTAATGAACTGTTTCCAATATTTGTTAAAGTATTTGAAGCGCCACTTATAGTTTTGTTAGTTAATGTATCTGTCGTATCTCTTAATACAATTGTACCAGAAGCGTTTGGTAAATTAATTGTATTGTCAGCTGTAGGATCAACAACTGTTAACGTTGTTTCGTATGCGTCAGCACTTGCACCTTCAAATACAAATGCGTTTTGAATATTAACTGCTGTTGAGTTAACTGTAGTTGTAGTACCGTTAACTGTTAAGTTTCCTGTAATTGTAGTATTACCTGTTACAGATAAATTATTTCCAATTGTAACATCATCTGGTAAACCAATTGTTAAAGTATCACCAGATACACTTGTTTCAATTTCGTTTGCAGTTCCTGAAACAGTAATAGTGTCGCCTAAATCTATAGCATTTGTACCACTATCACCTGTAAGTGTAATTGTAGAATTTGTTAACGAAGCATTACCAATACTAGTTAAAGTATTTGAAGCGCCACTTATTGTTTTATTTGTAAGTGTTTGTGTGCCTGTTGTAGTTACAAATGAACTTGGTAATGTTACTGTGTTAGATGATAAATCTAAAGTAGTTGCTAATTTAGCAACAGTAACAGCATTGTTTGCAATTTTACCTTCAGTTACATTTAAGTCAGCAATTTTAGCTGTTGTAATTTGGTCGTCACCAATGTGTTGAGTATCAATTGAACCATCTACATAATGCTCTGAATTTATACTGTCATCAGCAATTTTTGTTCCATCAACTGAGTCAGCACCTAGTTTAGCATTAGTTACAGCCAAATCATTTATTTTAGCAGTAGTTACAGCAAGGTTATCTATTTTAGCTGTTTCAACAGCAGCGTCTGCTAATTGTGTAGTATCAACTCCGCCATTGTCTATATTAAGTGTAATAGCATTTCCACTACTTGCACTTGTTAATCCTGTACCACCTAAAACTGAAAAAGTTTCTGTGTCTAAATCTATTGAACCAGTACCACTATCACCAGCAATTGCCAATGCACTAGCAGTTACTTGAGCGTCAACATAAGCTTTAATTGCTTTTGCTGAAGCAAGTGTGTTATCACTTACAGATACACTTGAAAAAGTTGTATCTAAAACACCAGACGCTAAATCAGCAACTTCAATATTTGAAATTGAGTTACCTGTAGCATTGGCATCAAATGTTTTGTTTGTAAGTGTTGATGTAGATGAAGCTGTTATGAAACCAGAAGATGAGTTATCGTAGTTTGCTAGATTACTATCTACAACTAAATCTATTGTACCGTCAACATCTTGGTAAGTTGCTGTAATTAATGTTTCAGTATTTGAACTGAACATTGCACCAGCAATATCTTGTATTCTTTCTGTTTGTAAAGTAACATTTCCTGAAGATACTGAAAAGTCTGTAGCATTAAATGAAGCCAAACCTTTGTTTGTATCTGTAGCGTCTTCTCCAGTAATTGTTAAAGTATTTGAAGCAATTGCTGTAGTAATACCTTCACCGTTTGCAATTATTAATGTTTCTCCAAGAGCGACAGCGTCTGAACTTGAGTCACTTCCTTGAATAGTAATTGTAGAATTACTTAAAGATGAGTTAGCAATATTTGATAAAGTGTTACTTGAACCACTAATTGTTTTATTAGTTAATGTGTCCGATGTAGCTCTTCCAACTAATGTATCTGAACTTGTAGGAAGTGTTAATGTTCCTGTATTTGAAATAGATGAAATAACAGGAGTAGTTAAAGTTTTGTTTGTTAATGTTTGTGAAGCAGTTGTTGATACTAAAGTAGCATCCTGAACAGCCGTATTAAACTCAGCAAATGTGCCTGTAACAGTATTTGAATCTAAATCAATTGTTTTATTTGATAAAGTTTTAGTGTTATTAGTTGATAGAATATCACTACCACCTAATGTAGCAGTTGTAGCTTCTAAATTGGCAACTAATGTTCCTGTTGTAATTGTTAAATCACCAGATGTTGCACCAGTAAATGTACCAGTACCTACAATAAACTTGTCAGCACTTTCGTCAAATCCGATAAATGCGTTATTACTATCTCCTCTTTCAATTACGATACCAGCGTCATTAGCAGGTGTTCCTGTTGTACCAGTTGCTAATTCTAATATTGAATCTGAAACAGTTGTGTTTGTTGTATTAACTGTTGTAGTAGTTCCATTTACAGTTAAGTTTCCTGTAACTGTTAAATTTCTACTTACACTTAAATCTTGTCCTATTGTTACATCACTTGGTAAACCAATAGTTAATGTATCACCTGATTGTGATGTTTCTATTTCATTTGATGTACCTTGAATTGTTAAAGTGTCACCTAAATCTATTGCTTGTGAACCTGAATCACCAGCAAGTGTAATTGTAGAATTACTTAAAGACGCATTAGCAATGTCAGTTAAAGTGTTACTTGAACCACTAATTGTTTTATTAGTTAATGTTTGTGATGAATTTAAATCAACAGCAGCACCAGAACCACCACCAATTGTTGTGCCTGCTGGTAATACTATTGCACTGCCATCAGCAGTTATTGTAGCGTCTCCTAAATTAATAGAAGTACCACTTAAATATATATCTCTAAATTTAAATGATGATGAACCTAAATCATATGTTTCATTTGTATCTGGCGTTAAGTGACCAGCAATAGTTGTAGCACCTAAAGTTTTGTTTGTTAATGTATCAGTAGTAGCTCTACCAACTAACGTATCTGTTGATGTAGGTAATGTTAAAGTGCCTGTATTAGAAATAGTTGAAATAACTGGACTTGTTAACGTTTTATTTGTTAAAGTATCTGTTGTATCTCTACCAACTAATGTGTCAGTTGAAGTAGGTAAAGTTAAAGTACCTGTGTTACTAATTGTAGAAATAATTGGTGATGTTAACGTTTTATTAGTTAACGTTTCTGTTCCTGCTAATGAAGCAAATAAGCCATCCGATAAAGCAGAATTAAATTCTGATAAAGTACCAGTTAAAGTACCTTCAGATAAATCTAAAGTAATTGTGTTATTAGCACTATCAATAGTTTTATTTGTAAGTGTTTCTGTTCCTGCTAAAGAAGCAAATGAACCATCTGACAAAGCAGTATTAAATTCTGCTAACGTACCTGTTAATGTATTAGTTGTTAAACTGATTGACTTATTAGTTAAAGTATCTGTTGTATCTTTTAATACTATTGTACCTGTAGCGTCAGGTATAGTAACTGTTCTATCTGCCGTTGGATCAGCAACAGATAAAGTTAATTCATTTTCATCAGCTGTTGCACCTTCAAAAACAATGTTGTTATCAATTGTTAATGTTGTAAATGCACCAGGTTGACCACCACCAGATACATCTGATAAGAAAGCAACTGTACCACTAGCATTTTGAAAAGTAATTGTTCTATCGGCAGTTGGATCTGTAACTTCTAAAGTTGTTTCATAGTCATTATCTGTAGAACCTTCAAATATGATTGTATTTGAAATGATAGGATCAGTTAAAGTTTTGTTTGTTAAAGTTTGTGTAGTGCCAGAAAATAAAGTATCTAATTGTGATAATGTAACTCTACCTTCAGTTCCACCATCTGATAATAAAATCTGATCACTAGAAGCAAGTGTTGAACCTGTTAGATCAGTAGCATTATCAATATTTACAATAGCCTCAACGTTACCAAATTCTAAAGCTGTACCAGCAGAGTTGACTTTTATAACCTGACCTGTAGTACCAATAGATAAAGAGGCACCAAGACCTCCGTGCGATAGATCAATAAATTCACCTGATTGATATTCAGCAAGACCTGATACTTCAGATCCATTAAACGTTGCTCGTATTGGAGTTTTAGCACTCATTTACTTTATATTCCTTCCATTGTTGGCATATGGCCTGGTCTAATTGTTTGTATTGATGTTCCATTTGCAGTTGTGAATGGTAAATAATATGATTGTACAACAACGTGATCTAAAAATCCATTAACTGTAGTCATATCTTTATTATTTACAAGAGCAAGAGTAGTTTCAGTACCATCTGTTTTTGTAAATGGCACTCTTTTACCAACATTATGTTGAAAATCATTTTTCCATTCAGTACCATTATAATTTAAAATTTGACTAGGTAGTTGAGTTGTAAAATTTGTGTCTGTTAAATCAACTAGTGAACCATTACCAGCAGCAGCCGCACCACCTATTTCTTTTATAACACCAGTGTCATTGATGTAAAACTTTTGACTTGAAGTATCAATCGCAACCTCTCCACTTACAAGATCACTTGTAGTTGGAGTGCCCGTACCTCTTTTAAGTTTAATAACTGTCGCCATTAATATATTTCCTATTCAATGACGATTAGTAAGTTCCGCCGTCTAAATCACCGTACGTAATATTACTACCGTCTGATTGTAAAATTTTACCACTTGCACCAAGTGTTAACTTATCAAGTGTGTTTGCACCACTAGCGTATAAAATATCACCAGTAGTATATGAACTTTGTCCTGTACCACCATATACTTCACCAATAACAGAACCATTCCAAGTACCTTGATTAATAGTTCCTAATGTTGTGATTGATGTTTGACCAGCATAAGTTGATTTAATTTGTAATGCGTCAGATGATATTTCAATTGTACTATCATCAACAGCAACATCTAATTGATTACCAGTTTTTGTTAAAGCGTCACCAGCACTAATTTGACCAGCACCAGAGAATTGAGCAAATGTAATATTTGTAGTACCAAATGTTGGTGTACCGTTATGTGTAGCAACATAACCATTATCAGCGTTTGTAGAACCTTGTTCAACAAAGAAGAAAGTACCACCAGTTAATTCTGAAGCTGTATCAGCATCTGGACTTCTTGTTAATACATACGCAGTTGAACCATCACCTGTTGTAGTAACTGTATAGATACCGTTTTGTGTATTGTCAGTTTGATCTTTTAATAATACTCTATCACCTTGACTTAAAGTAACACCGTCAATTGCAATAGCACCATTTGAACCAGCAGTAATTGTTCCTGCACCGTTATCATAAGTACCAGAAACTGTAGAAGTTGTAGCAACTCTAACACTATCTTTTACATCTAATCCGTTTGCAACACTATCAACGTATGCTTTTGTAGCAGCGTCTTGGTCTGAAGTTGGATCAGTAACGTTTGTAATTCTACTGTTGTTAACATCAACTGAACCAGAACCTTTTGGATTTAATACTAGGTCAATGTTAGTATCACTACCTGTTGTAGCAATCTCTACACCATCACCAGTAGCTGCGTTACTAACTTGTAATTCATTAACAGCACTTGCAGTTGTTCTTAATAGAATTAACTCGTTACCATTTGCGTCAGCAAGATAACCAGCGTCAGCAAATTTAGGTGCTGTAAGTGTTTTATTTGATAGTGTTTCTGTTCCTGCTAATGTAGCAAAAGAACCATCAGACAATGCAGCATTAAATTCAGCAGTTGTACCAGTTAAAGTACCTTCAGATAAATCTAATGTTAAAGTATTGTTTGCACTATCAATTATTTTGTTTTGTAAAGTTTGATTGCCTGTTAATGTAGCAACAGTACTGTCTATAGCTACTGTAATTGCATTACCTGTAGCAGATGTATCAATACCAGTACCACCAGAAACAGATAATGTTTCACTATCTAAATCAATAGCAATTGTTCCTGAATCTGTCGTTACATCTAAATCTTGTGCTGTAACTTGTGAGTCAACATAAGCTTTAATTGCTTTAGCAGAAGCAACTGTATCATCACTTGCTGATACTGAACTTAAATCTGTATCTAAAACACCAGAAGCAAAATCAGCAACTTCTATATTAGATATAGAGTTACCAGTTCCATTTGCGTCAAATGTTTTATTTGTTAAAGTATGTGTTGATGAAGCTGTTAGTACGTCAGCGTGTGTGCTGATTGTAATTGTATCACCTGAAACTGAAGTATCAATGTTTGTACCACCAGTAAATGTTAATGTGTCTGAACCTAATGCAACACCATCGTCTGTACCACTATCAGCAGCAATATCTAAAGTTGTTGATATTGAAGCAGTACCAGCCGCTGTTAAACGACCTTGTTGGTCAACTGTAAATGTTGGAATTTCAGTTGAAGAACCATAACTACCTGGAGTTACAGCAGTATCATCTAAGTCTATTGTAACTTCGTTATCTGTAATAGATGTAGTAATTCCTGTATCACCAGTAAACGTTAAAGTTTGACCAGTAGTAAATGTGTCAGTACCACTATCACCAGCAATTGTAAATGAACCAGATGGAATAGCAGCAAAACTTAAATTACCAGAACCGTCAACTGTTAAGAATTGACCATTTGAGTAAGTACCTGGAAGAGTATAAGTAACGTCTGAAGCTAATGAGTTGGGAGATTTAAGAGCTACAAAATGTGCACCGTTATTAGTACCTTCGTTTAATTTTATTGTACCACCCGTAGTAGCATTATTACCAATAAGCAATTCATCAATTGCTTTATTAGAATCTACTATTAAACCAGAAGACGCAGTTAACGTTCCTGGTGTGTGGTCTAAAAGTTGTGTGTAATATCTTCCACCAATTTCAATTGCTGAATTTGATGTTGATGTTGGATCACCAATGAATAGCCTATACCCATTACCACCAGCACCACTATCGGTCGCTATCGGTCGCCGAAGTATCATAGACGTATGCTAATTCCCCTTGGTTAAGGCCGCTGGGTGCATTAGCACCAGTGGTTCGTTTAATTTTGATTATTGTTGCCATTTAAAATCTCTCCCTATCTTTTAAAATGTGCCACCGTTTAATATTAAATTTCCACTTTCAGTTTTTATATCATTTCGACTCGTCCATTTTTTAGAAGTATCATCATATTGAAGCATTGCACCATCATTTAACGTTGTAACGTTAACATCACCTAGAGCATTAAGTCTAGTTGAAGCTGATGGAACAGTAACGGAAACGTTTCTCGGTCCCGAAGTATTATTATTAATTGTAGCAGTTATTCTGTCTGACATATTACCCTATTACTAGTAAGTTTATAATATTTATAATAATAAGGTAATGTAAAACTAGTTAATAACTACTTTTTTTCAGCTTCTTTTGATGTATCAATGCCTAATTCAGCGGCAATAATATCATCATAGTGTTTTTGTAAAATAGCAACTTTTTCTAACTCTAAAGACAACTTAATTCTAGTTGCCTGTAGGTCTTGTCTAATGATAATACTATTTAAAGTTTTTGTATTTAACTCACTTCTTTTATAGTCTTTACCATCAATTGTAAAAGTTTGCTCTTTAGCTACATCTGTTTGTGTATTCAATTCACTACTCATTTTATTCTCCTATTATTAAACGTTTGGTTTAACGGTGATTAAACCTTCAATTATTTTTGTTACAGTACTGTCACTTGCCGTTATATCTAAATCATAAACATAACGTGCTGGTGCGTCTAAAGCTGCAGTTTGAGCTGCAGTTAAAGAAAGTGTTATAACACCTGTTGTTCTATCGGCATCAAAAGTTGTTGTAATATCTGTTCTTGTTCTTGTTGAAGCATAACCTAAGGCCATCTTTGCACTTGCAGTATATCCATCTAAGTTTAGTGGGTTTCCTGAAGCGTCCCTTACGGTTACTGCTGAACTGAACGTAGTTCCTTGATGTATTACATAATTTGCTATTGCTGCCATAGTACTATTTATACATATACTATTGACTTTTTTTTAAAAAGTGATATTATATAGTATGCATAAAATTTTAATAATTTTAACATTTTTATTTAGTAATATATTATTTGCAGCCGAAAACGACTGTCAATGGGAAAATGAAACTCCTTGTATTATTATATCTAAATCAAACATAACAAACTCTAACAAAATTGGTGATAAAATTACACCAAGTATTTCTATAACAAAAAAACAAATAGAAAAATACAATCTTATAGATTTAGCAAAAACTTTAAATTTTGTTCAAAGTTTAGAAGTATCTCAATCAGGTCCTAGAGGCCAACAAGGATCAGTTTTTTTCAGAGGCACTAATTCAAATCACGTTTTAGTTTTGTTAAACGGTATACCAATAAATGATTATTCTACACCAACAGGTGCGTTTGATATTGGCCAAGATTTTATGTTTAATGTTCAACAGATAGATGTTTATAAAGGTTCATCTGGTGCTCATTGGGGCGCTGACGCTGTGGGAGGTGCAATTAATTTTAGAACATCTATTGACTACGATAAAAAATTAAACATTTCAGGAAATCACAACGATAAAACAATTAGTGGAAACTACTATACTAATATAAATGACTTTGATATATCCTTGTCTGCAGGACAACATCAATCAAAAAATATATCAGCACTTTCTGGTGCTAGTGAAAAAGATGGAACAGAAAATAAATCACTTTCACTAAACGTAAGTAAATGGTATGATCTTATTCACTGGAGAACAAACTTATTTACACGAAACACATTTACCGATTTAGATGGACATAATGTACTTGTGCAAAATGATAAATGGTCTGATAATACATTTTATGCTTTTCAAACAGGACTAGATTACAAAAATAGTAGTTTAACTTTACATACACACCAATATGATAGAAACTATGATGATAATTATTACAAAAGTCAAAACTATACACTAAAGGCTACACAACAATATGAAAACTATGGTTTTGGATTTGATTATAAACACAATGAGTCATTAAACAATCAACATCATAACTTAGGATATTTTTTTAATTTATCATATGATATATTTTCTTATCATCACAGATTTGATGAAGAACACGAAACGTATAAGTTAGGATTTTTTAAAGAAATACAAGATGGATTAAGTATAAGTGGAAGTACATCTACAAGTTATAAAGACAAAACTACCTGGACAGCTATCGAGTATGGTGAAACACAGGAATTAACGTTAACTAAAAATAATTTTTCAACAACAGTTTTTAAAAACGATATAGGTAATTTAAATACGGATGGTATTGAATTTGCTTATAATCTTAATGATATTAAATTTTTTGCAAGTCATCTTAACAGCAAAACAAACGATACGGTAACACTAAGACGCCCTAATTGGTCACTAGGATTTATTCATAATTATAATTTTAAAAACAACTTTTCACTAACCACAAACTACAAATATAAAGGCGAACATTTAGATGTACATAACTCTAATTGGTCAACAATCTCAATGCCTGAAACACACTTATTAGATTTAAATATTGGTTATGATTATTATGGAATAAAATTTGGTGTAAGTGTGACAAACCTTTTAAATGAAAATTATGATTCACCACACGGATTTAACCAAGAAGGTAGAAAACTAACTTTAGGGTTTAACAAATCTTTTTAACTTTGAACAGCTATATTATTATGTTTGTTTAGTTTATCTAAATCTTGTTGATATTGTTTTACTTTGTCTAAGGCGTGATGTTGAAACTGATATCCTAATTCTTGTCCCAGCTTCAATACTTTCATAAATCTGTTAAATCTTATTTTAAAATCAGAATTTTCATTTTTCCAATGATAGCCAAATTCAGAATTAAATAAATCTCTATGCTCAAAATCTAAAGGTGTGT
>JGI11772J19994_1000122_pt1 | contig 16240 bp, 31 predicted proteins | sample Etolagsurwater0m_FD_19994 | JGI IMG/M metagenome (IMG submission 19994) | reverse complement strand
ATCAGTAATATTAACAGGAGTACTGAACCCAATAGTGATAAGATGTATTGGTCTAATATCATTTGTTGCTAATTGGTTTTTTATCGCTGTTGTTAGGCTTCTCGTCATATAATTCGTAGTTAGTTTGAGTTACACTTTCTGTACCTTTTAACATAGTATATTCAAATTTGCTATTAGGTTTCTTGTATTCTTTAAGATCGTTAATACTAGCATCTATTTGATCTTCATTCACAATAGCTTCGGCAATAAAATCGGCAGTTATCTTGTGTCTAATAATATATTTTTTCATTAAAGTGCTTCTTCTACATCAAATTCAAATTGATATAAAGCATTACCATCTTTATCTGCACCAGCTACACCAAACTCTTGAACATCATTTGTTAAGTGAACTGTAAATGCAACATTATCATAAGTTATATCTGATGAAGAAACTGCTGTAGTTAAAGGTGGCTCAATAGTTAGAGTGCCTGTAGAAATATCTGATTGATCTGCAACGACCATATAAACTTTAGAATGATTAGCAAATTTTATCATATCTCCAGCTTTTAAAGTTCCTGTGCCTGTACCACCTAATGTTATAGATGTATCTCCAGCACTTGCTGTTCCATGAGGAGTACCTGATGCAGTACCTCTAGCATCTTCTACTTCTGGTGGGATTATAGTAAAGTTTTCTTTGCCTGATCTTTGTTTAACTATAAAGGCCATAAGATCGCCATAAACATCACTTCTTTTTGCTGTAATTACTCTAGCAGTAAATCCCCATCTTTGACCATCTATTTGTCTAGCAAGTTTCTTACCAGATACAGTTTTTGATATAATAGTATTTTGAATAGACTTTATTCCTAAAGATTCAAACTTAGCAGTAGATATTGGAAAAGCACCTGACATTAGATTAAGTTTTTACTCCCTCTTTCATTAACTGCGTTATTAATTAATTGTGTAATAGTTCCTCTTGATCTTACAAGTAATTCTTCAAAGCCAGAAGCATCTACTGTGTTAATATTAAAATTAACTGTAGTAGCACCACCACCTATACCTCTAGCTGATTGTGTTATTTGTCCTGTTGAGTTTGGTACAAACATTTCTGGCCCATTTTCTCCAACTACGATTGGTTGTCCTTTTGATACTGCACCACCTTTAGCCATACCAAAGAAACCTTTTAGTGATCCTAATCCTGATAATGCATTTGTTGTGCTTAACAAAGCTTGTTTTCTTTTTTCATTTGTAATTAATTTTTCTATAGCTAATTCTACACCTTTTCTTGCAACAACTTCAATTAATGAACTTATTATATTTGCTAAAACATTTTGTGCCATATTTCTTAATGTATCTGATAATTTTTCTCCAAAAACAAATGCTCTTGCAAGACCATCTGACATTTTTGTAATACCACTATTAATACTTTCCTTAATAGTAGTTGATACATTTTCAAACTTTTTTTCAAGATTTTTTAAAACAGCTTCATTCATTTCTCTAAATGTTTTATTTGTTTTATCAACTGCATTAGCCATTTCAAACATATGGTGGTTAGATACAGATGTAAATTTAACTATTTCTTTTTGTTCTTCTTTTATTTTTTCAACATTATTTGCCATTTCAAACATATGATGATTTGATTTTGATAAAACACCATTTTTAATTTTTTCGAATTTAATAAAATCTTCTAATTCTAATTTTTGTTTTTTTAAAAGGTTTAATTGATCTTCAGTTAATGTTTTATAATCTTCTAAAATTACTGTTCCTTTACCTCTTACATCTATAAATTCATATTCTTTTTTTAATCCATCTTCTAATTGTTTATTAATCTCTGCTAATCTTAAATTAGCTTCTTCAATATTAGCAACATCAATTAGACCACTTCCAATTCTTTCTTTTTTTAATAAATCACTAACTTTATCAATTACAAAGCTTATTGAAGCTAATCCTACTGCACCTTTTTTACCTAATAAAAATGCTCCAATTATCCCAATTTCTCTTGCAAATTCTGGCATAGCCATAAATCCATCAAAAATACTTTTTAAACCTGAACCTATTTTATTTATTGTAGGAATTAAATCTTTACCTACTTGAACTACTCTTACCATTCCTTGTGCTAGGTTTTTGCCAACTGATGTTGCAATTCTATCTATATCTTTTGCATTATCTTCTAAAAATTTATCTAAATCTCCAAATTGTTTTTTTAGTTCTTCAAAAAATCCAGCTTCTAATAAAACCTTTTTAAAGTTAAATACTTTATCTCCTATCATTGATAAAGTACCCTCAAATGTTTGTGCTAATTCATCTGTAGCTTTTCCAAATCTACCATCTTTACCAAAAACTCTTTCAAATGCTTGTACTGTTTCTTCAATAGATACAGTTGCACCAGCTTTAAAGCCAAGCATATTTCTAACACCTTTTTCTCTAAATATATCTGCTGAACCTATACCAGCACTAAATGATCTTTGTATTTGTTCTCCAGCAGTTCTGAAATCTAATCCTGTAACAGATGCAACATTCCCTGTTATTTCTAACATTTTTTGTAAGTCATCAGCATTATCTGTAACTGTTGCAAGAATACCAGCACCAGCTTGTATCTCCTCTAGTGAAAAAGGAACTTTAGATGCAAACTTAGTCATGTTATCAAATGCCTTTGCACCCTCGTTTGTATCTTTAAGTAAAAATTTTAATCTAGTTCTTAAATTCTCTAATTGCTTTCCTGTATTGACTAAATTTCTAACAACTAGACCAGCACCTAAACCTAAAAAAGCATTTCTTAAATTAAATACAGAGTTTTTTAATCTACCTAAAGATTTTTGAACACCATTTAAAGCCTGTTTGGATTTATCTCGTGCTACAATGTCTATATTAAGTTTTTGTGCCATTATTTAAACTTTCTTGCTTCTGCTAATGATTGTTTCGTTTTATACTGTTCTTGTTCTTTTTTCAAGTAAGCTAACCAAAGATTATAATGGCTAACAGGCATATCAAGAACTTGTTGGATTGTGATGTGTAATCTATCTGCTACTATCAAAAGCGACCTAACATCAGGGTCGCTATCTACTTTTTTTCAGCTTCCTCGTAATGAGTATCTAAAAGTATCTTATTAGCAACATCAGATATAATATTTGAATCTGCTTTTTTTCTTAATGCAAATTTATCTTCTGGGCTAAAGGCTTTAATCATTTCGCCTTTATCATTCTTAACTAATAACTTCATTATAAGTAAATCAACAAGAACAGTTAAGTCTTGAAAATTACTAGACTTCTTAAAGATAATGTTTTTTTCTTCAAGGGTTAATGGTTCTGAATAGAATACACTAGCATTACCATGCTCGTCTTTCCACTCCTCAACTTCAATAGTGATAGTTTTAAGAGTTTCAAAATGAGATTTAACTCTATCAATAACTGACATAAATTAGGATTATACAGTACCTACAGTTAATGCACCAGTTCCTTGAAAAGTAACAGTTCTTGAAACGATTGCGTCCATTGAGTTATTAATACTCATGCCTGTAACAATTCCTGTTCCTGTGTAACTTGCATCTCCTGCATCATTACCCTCTGGTAATAAAACAAATGAGATAGAAGAACCAGCAGTTAAAGTTTCTTGCTGAGCATCTGTTTCGTCAAAGTGCATTTCTAATGTTCCAGAGAATGAAGTTCGACCAGCAACAAATGATTTAGTAGCATCTGTTAAAGCTGTATCTTCTACAACATCTCCTGTAGTTTCAAGTGTGAATGATGTTAGTTCCCCAACAGCAGTTCCACCAGCAGTAACTACGCCTTCTTTTCCGTGATGTGTTGCCATTTTTTATCCTTGTTAGATTTGGTTTGTTTAGTTTCTTTTTCTTGCTTATAGCCTAGTCTTAAATAATGTTCAAGATTAGATTCATTAATAACTATCTCTGAATTATCTTTATATAATTTAATATCCTTAGCCATAAGTCCTTTTACAATTTATCGTCTTCTTCGTCAATATCTTCTTCATCTTCTTCAAAATCTTCTTCAAACTCATCTGATACATCTTCTTCTTCCCAAGTACCATCTTCATCTTCTAAAGAGTTTTCTCTAATTTCTTCTACTAAGTCTTTTACTTCTTCACATAGCATAGACTCTTTATCGTGCATCTTTTCTATTTGATCTATTTTCTTAGATATTTTATCTAATAGTTTTTCGTTTTTCATAATTTATCCTATGGTGTTCCAGCTTGATATTCGTACATACACCTGATTGTCATTCTTATTCCACCAACAGGAAACAAAGAACCCTCGTCAGTTTCTACTTGTATAACTTCCGAATCAAGTGCGTTACCATTACGAGTAATATCATTTTCTATTTCAGTTTCAATAGCTGTAATTAATTCATTTCTTTTGGTATCTATATTGGCCTCTGCACCTTTAACGAAACCTAAGATAACAAAATCAATAGTGCCTGTTCTAGTTTTAGCACCAGAACCTAATTCAACATCTTCTCTATTTTCTTCTGATGTTTGAACTATTATTGCTGGATATTGTTGTTCTGATAATTCGTCTAATAAAAAAGGTTGTCTAGTAGCTTTCTTAATTGCTGGGCTAGATATACCAGATAAAGTAGATAATAATTCAGATGCTATGTTTTCTCTTACACTCATATTCTTGCTTTCCTAAATTCCTTTGCAACAAATCTATTAAATTGTTTTCTTATTATATTTGCTGTTCTATCATTAAATCCAAAAAATTCCCTCTTATTTTTTCCTAATACTTGATTAAATACTGCTCTTTGCATCATCTGTGAATTACTAAAATTAACACTAATTTTATTTATTCCTGTTTTTCTTAAAGTTCTACCAGATGGAGTTAATGCACCTAACATACGACCTGAATAAAATAAATCTACTTTAGTTGATTTACCCTCTTTTTGTAATTTCTTTAAATAACCTTGTGAGTAAGGAACAAAAGGTACATCTCTAAAATCAACACCTTTTTGAGTCTTAGTTCTAATAATATCTAATAATTGAAAACCAGCTTGTAGTATTCCTTTTTGGATTATGCCTTTAAACTTTTTCTCTATTCTTTTGAATCTTTTTTCAACAAATTTAGCATTAGTTTTGATCTTTAAATCTAAAGCCATTATCTAGTCAATCTTCTAAATCCATGTAAAGGTTCTCTCTCGTTAGATATGATAGTTCCATCAGCATCTACATCATATTCTACACCATCTTCTAATATCATTCTCCATTCGATATTGTATTGGCTCATATAATATTCTGCCATTCTTTCAAATCTATCTTTTTCTGTTTCTGGTCTAAATTTAGTTAATGCTGGTAAAAAGAATCTTCCTAAAAATAAATAAACACCAGCCCGTTCAAACTGATCTAAATTAACCTTTGTATTAACCATCTCAGCAGTATTTAAAACTGTAATATCTGTAAATATATTTGTTTTATATACAGGCCACCATTCTATTCTTAACTGTCTGAAAATATCATTAGTAGTTTGTGCAAAGAAATTAACTGCTTCTGTATCAGTTGAAGCTATACCAAAATCAAACGCATCTGGTTGATATTTAGTTACATCTCCAGCAACGATTACATCTGCACCCGTATAATTAGCCATAATCTACTTCCAAATTAAATAAGCAATTATTAAAACTAGAGGAATAGAATACATTGGGTTATTAACAGCTTTTCTCCAAACCCACTTAGACCATTTTCTAGTTTGTTTCCAAATCCACTTGTTCATCTTTTTTCTTCCTTGTTTTTCTTTTCTTTTTTAAAGGTGCTACATTTTCTGTAACAACTTCTTTAACTTCTTTTACAACATCTTGCTCAGGTTTAAAACCTCTAAAATCATACATCACTTTATTAGTTTCATAATCTAACTGACTTCTAGTGATTGTTTTATTACCTCTTTTAAGAGTAACCATCTTCTCATTTGATAATACTAATTTTACCATTTTATTCTCCTTATGTTAGTTGCGAGGGCAGTTTCCCACCCTCACAAAGTATCCAATTATTATTGGATTGATGAATCGTAATGTAACTCAACACCATATGAATCATGGATTTCTCCAACACCATATACTGAAGTAGCAACGATTTCGTCTGCTCTAAGAGAAGCATCTCTTTGAGTTTCGATTTTAACATCTTGCATCATAGCGATTGCTAATGCGTCTTTGTGCATAGCACCACCTTTATAATCACCAGCAGTACCAGTATTAGCCATATTTGCAGTTTCAAATATTGGCATACCAGCAAGAGTACCAACAAAACCAGCTCTTAAAGCTTCGTTTGAAGTTTCAGTATCTAAACCAGCAAAAGTATTAGTTAAGCCAGATTTTAGATCGTATGCGATTTTAGGGTGTAACACAACTGCACATTCGTTAGCTGGTAATGAATTTGCTCTTAAAGTAGATAGAGCATTAAAAATTACAGCTGGAGAAATAGCAGTAGTACCATCTCCTGAAGTAACACTAAAACCATCAAACAATGCAATTAAGTCTGCGTCTTGTTTTCTAGCTAATGCTTCTCCAAACAATTTACCAATATCTGCTGCAACATTTCTTGGTGCAGAGTTTCTTGCTAAATCAGTTAGAGTAGTCATAACACCAACTTCAGATGCAGTAATAGTTACTGAACTTGGGTCGATTGCTGTGTTAGATAAATCAGTTGCTTCTGCTACTGCTGATGCTGATACTTGTGCATAAACAGGAACTTCAACTGCTTTTCCACCACCCGTGATAGCATAGTTTTTAACTAAGTTTCTCATGATGGATTTTTCAGATGCTACGAATTGAGCCTCTGCTACTATCTCTGTGTATAGTTCCGATAGAGTAGAACTTGTGCTTTCGTTTGCCATTTTATTATCCTATTAAGGTTATTGTTTTAAGTTAATCTCAACAGCACCTGAATCTCGTTTCTTCCTATATTCTGCATAGGCTTTACGATCTTCTGGCTTTGTTAAGTCCAAGTCCTGTAGATTAAAAGGTTTAACAGTTTTACCACCAATAGCACTCTGGCTTCCTGAACCAGACAGAGACCCTTGACGGAAGTGTGGGTTGCTATCTAAGAACTCTTTAACTCGATCTTCAATTGTAAGTAGTTCTCCATTTGCGTTATATCGTACATTAGAATTATTATCAACTACTTCTATTCTACCATCATCTGTGTACTTCACTTCATCTTTAAGTAAAGCAACAACTTGTGCTGGGCTAATAGCTTTGTTTGAAGATGCAACAGATAGTATTGAATTATCTACTTTTTCTTTTTTAATCTGATCTTTAACTCTTTGTAACTCTGAGTCTTTTTCAGATAATCTTTCTTGCATAATCTTTTCTAAGTCTTGCTTAGTCTTAGCTTCTTCTAATTGTTTTTGTTTTAAGATTTCAGCTTTTTGTTTTTCTTCTTCTTGAAGTTTTTTCTCGTATTTAGATTTTTCTGCTTCAAGTCTAGCTTTAATTATGTTGTCTAATTGTTCTTGAGTGAAAGTATTTTGTTTTGGTGTATCTACTTTAACTTCTTCTTTTGGTGTTTCAGTTGCTTGTACTTCTGGTGCAACATTTGTTTGTTCTTCGGACATTTGTTCTCCTATTGTTATATTATTAGTTCGCCTTTGCTGTCATACCAATCTGGATTGACATAAGACCATTGATGCCGACAATTATAACCACCTCGAACAATTAAAGGGTTGCCAGATTTTTTACCTGACCAACTTCTACTTGCCCAAAGTGTATTGACTTCATCAATTGTGAAAAGTCCACTTTTCCTCTTGTTATATACTCCATTAATTACATTTCTGCAAATTTCTCTAGTGGTAGGTATTACATCTCCATAATATTTTACATAAGTTAAACCAGCGTCTTGTGATTTGTTAAAATTTAATGTTGCGTCAAAATCTCTAAGTGAATCATTAAGTATTTGACCAGCATATCTTTTCATATTTTCTCCAGCACGATCTCTAGCAAATTTAGATTGTAATGTTTGAACTGCTTTATCAACTGCTGATTGTTTAGACTTTACAAACTTATTCTCATTAACAAATTCTACTAATCTAGTTATTTCAGGGTCATCTGAACTAGCATAGATACCATTGATTGTTTGTCTTAATTCTTTTTCTAATACTGCAAACTCACTACCAACTAATGTATTCTGATAAACCTTTTCTGATAATCGTCTTGTAAATGTATTCGATACATCTTTAAACTGCGTAAAGTATTGTTGCTTTAAATTTTGGATTAGTGCTTTATCGCCTTTAGTTAATTCTTGAAACTCTACAGGAATGTTACCAATTCTTTTAAATGCTTTTTCAATTCTTTTAGCTTGTTTATTAAAACCCTCTCTAACAACTGTATCTGACCATTTAAGATATTCTCTTTCTAAGATAGCTTTTATCTGTGGTCTAATTGCTATAGCTGATTGTAGTTCAATTAACTTACCATCTGTTAAAGGTAATTTTGATGCAGTAGAAACTACTTCTCGTTCTATTCTGTCTAAGGTTTTAATTAATGATTTATAATATTCGGCTTCAGCAAGTTCTATTTGCTTGATTCGATAAAGTGTTGCATCTTTTACTATATCCGACATTCATTATATCTGTTCTTGCTCTACTTCTTGATCTACTTGTTCTGGTTCGTCTTGTGTGAACTGACCTACTTCTGCTTGTGCATCAATCTCATCAAAGATTTCGTTTAATTTTTGGTCATCATCAATAACTGCTCTAGCAATTTCTTTATCAACTTCTTTAGCAAATGTAGATGAACCAATATCAAGTGCTTTAGCTTGTTGGAAGTACATAAGATCACTTGCATAATCTCTAATGTTAAATGAATCAGGATAATTAATTTCTCCATCAAATGTAGCATCTTGGAATAAAGCATATAATCTAAAAAGTTGTTCTTCTGCTATTTGTAAGTTGTCAGCTTTCTCAGATAGTCTAGCATTTAATAATTCAAATTCAGTTTGAAGTGCAACACCAGATGTTATTCCTGTTTTTTGTGTTCTAACAGCACCCGTATGTGCAATTCTATTTATAGAATTTACTTTGTTATTTATAGACTCCATAATAGCTTGTAAGTTCTGGCCAGATGGTTGTAGTAAATATGGTTTTAAGTTTGGCTCAAGTTCATCAGGCATTTCAATAACTGCACCAGCACCAGCACTAGCATTTACACTTGGAGTTTTAACTAATGATGGGTGGTTAGTTAATCTGATTAATTGTTCCATCTCAGAGTATTCGTTATAAATAGATTTTTGTAAGTCAGCTATATCTGTTAAATCTGATTGACCTATTCCTCTTTTGTGTGATTTAGCGTTATATAAAATTACTGCTGGTATTTTACCAATCATATTTGGAACACTATCAATCAATCTAGGTTCTTCTCGTTCTTCCATGTAGATAGTATCTATTCTATCAGGATACCAAATTCTCATGTATGTTCCACCATTACGATCTACTTCTTCTCTGATTTTTAAATAGTTAAGTTCGTACTTACCATTAACTTGTCTTTCAAAGTTCCAATCTAAAACATTCTCTGGAGTAACGATTGATAAGTATGGTCTAATATCTTGATCTAATTCTTCTGCTCTAGTGTTAGTAGTTACATTTGGTTTATCTAAGATCATAAAACAATGACCATAAATAGAAGCATAGTTTTGTGCTTGTTTGATTACTGCGTTTAAATTGTTACCCTCAAGGTCAGCATCTTTTAAAAAGTTTTGTAATGAGGGTTCATCTTGCATAGAACCAAAATCTCTACTTGGTCTAACTCTAAATAAAAATGATGAATAAATTTGAATAATATTTTTACAATGATTATCGCATGGAGTGTTAGCTAGTCTTTGATTAAACTCATTATCTAATTCTAAATTATATCTGTTTAGGTATTGGCCTATCATATAGTCATAGCCACCATTGTATGATCTAATATAATACTCCCAATTATTAATTGTTTCGGAGTAGTCTTTGTGGGTGTCTAATGCTTGATCTCTAGTGTATGCCATAAATTACTTCATTGTCCATCTTGTTGGAGCATTAAATCTTGCCTGAGTAGTTAATGGTTTTAAATAATCAATCATATAACCTAGTGCGTCATTCATATGATCGAATCCATCTTCCTTATCAGGAATATTTGTATTCTCCTTGTATATTTGTCTTTGTAACCCTTTTATCAGCGTTTTGCAAGAATGTGAAACAAAAATATGTCTTTCGCCATTAGAATCTTTGAGCCTACTATTCACAGCATTGACTCGATCTCTTATTGCCGGGTGTTTATGTTTAACCTTAACTTTAAATCCAGCGTTTTGTAAAATAGATAAATCAGTTCTCCCACCAGCAGATGTCTTTCGTTGTTTAGATGCTGGGTCAGGATATATAAATATTTGCATTTTAGTTCCATATCTATCTCTAAGTTCTTGCACCATTTCATCAGTATTACTTCCATAAATGATTACTTCATCTACAAAATAAACTTTATCTTTTTCTATTTGCCCAACACAGGCTGACATGGGATCGACATTAAAGTCCATGCCAATATGCAAAGGCTTTTCCCAATCTATCTCTCGTTTAACAACATTATCTACAGGGTGGAAGTTATAATAAACACTACCAGCATAGTTCTCAAATGTACCCTCAAACTCTTGTCTAAAAGTTCTAATATCAATATCTTGTTTAGCTTGTTCTATTTCCTCAGCAGATACCATACCACCTTGAATAGTTGTAAATTGAAAACTATCCCATTCGTTATCTTGCTTACCTTTTAAATATAATTCATAACTCCAGTTACCATAACCTTTAGGAGTACCACAGAATAGTACATGGCCTAATCTATCAGATATACTTGCTCTTAATACTTCATACCAAGTACGTTTATCAATATCTGCAAACTCATCTAAGATTAAAAAGTCTAATCCTGTACCTCTAAGACTATCATAGTTATCTGCACCCTTTAATGAGATTGTACTATTCGATTGTCTTATCGTAATAGTCATTGTTGTTTCGTTTATATCCTCAATCCAATTAAATTGATTAAGCATTTCTTTTAGAGTTCCCCATACGATCTCTTTGGCCATTTTAAAAGTAGGTGCTACATACCAAATTCTTCTATTTGGCTGACACGCATATTTCATCATTTCAGTTACAGCTAAATAAGTTTTACCAAATCTACGACCTGATATTAAAACTCTAAACCTTGCTTTGCTTGATGATACTTTAAGCTGGGGTTTTGTCAGGGTTATTTTCATTACAAAAGTAAGATATGTATAATTTGTCCTCGTTAAATTTTTGTTCGTACTCGTTAGTAACTCTAATTGTAACAGTAGCACCAGCCTTAGTGCAATCTGTCCAAGTGTCAAATTTTACAGGGTGTACTGCTGGTGTATTACAGAATCCTGTAATGGCAGAGCAGATGGTATAAGCTAAAACAAATTTCATTTAGATGATACTATCTTTTTAATTGATTTACTTCCATCTATATTTTCTTCTAGTTCTGCTTGTACTTCTCCACACATAAATTGTTTATTATCCATATTCATATTTCTTGTTGCTTCTCTTTTCATCTTTAAGCAAGTAGATAAACTATCTTGTATTCTATGTTCAACTAACTCGCCATTAATAAATAAGCATAATACAAATACAAAACCTACCATTAATGATCTCCATTTAATTTACCAATATTGGCTCTAACACTATCTTTTAATTTTTCTGTATCTATTCTAAGTCTTTCAACATCTTGTTGTAATCTATCTATATTAACTTTGTTATTCATCATGTCATCAACTCTAATTGTTAGCTTTTCTAAACCCTCAGCAATATGCTCTAATAACATAAATTGCTCTTGGTCGATTGGCTTTTGAACAGAAGCCTCTAATAAATCTTGTTCAAATAATTGATTTTTAGTCTCAAGCTGATTGAGTCTTTCAATAACTCCAAAGCTAAACCATGCACCAATAACTATAGCACTAATTAAACCTATTAGATTTCTAAGTGGTAATCCTATGTTTGTATCTTCACTAATTTTCATAATGGCTTCATACAAAATGCTAAAAATACAAATCCTAAAATCAATATTCCTGTAAAGTAATAATTCATAGTCCTACCCATATTATTTAGCTACTTTGCCCTTGTTAATTCCTTTTTTAATTACATACTGTTGAGTGCCATTAGCACCATGCTCAACTTCTTTTTTTAAGTTCTTAAATATGTTCATTTCTTTCAGCTTCTTCTCAGCGTGTTTCTTAAACGACTCTAAAACTTTAGTATCTCTCATTTTTTCTTCTTCTTTTTAAATTTACTTTCTATCCATGCAAAGCAATTATCTATTAAGCCAAAGAATTTATAAACAAACTTATCCATTATACTTTAAACCCTTTTTGCCATGATTTAACTGCCCAATATACAGGAGTTGTATTTAATTGTTTTCCTGATCGTTTAGCTTTAGCAAGTATTGGTCTAAATCTTGCCATAAATGATCTTTTTCTAGCTGGTATATTCTTCTTGATAGACATAGTTTTAGAACCAAAGTTAATCTTCTTAACTCTGCCTGTACTTCTGTCTTTTACGAATACTTTAAACTTCTTAACATCTCCTCGAGATGGTTTGTTTAGTTTAACAGTTCTACCTTTGTATTTAGCCATAAAGACTAAATATCACATAACATCAGATATTAGAACTTTTTTTCTTAAAGAAATAAAAATTAATTAGGTTATTCCATTTAATCTTATATTTCTCATCTCTAGTTTGATTATAGAGATTAGCAAGTTTATCTAGTTCTTCTGTTATCTTTTGAAGAACCTCATTCTCCACTCGTGGCATATGTAATTATCTTTTACAGCTTTAGCACCCCAACGACCACAGAATGATCTTTTGTTAGAATATAATCCACAGTTACCACAAGCCTCTGCTTTTAAACTTTTCTGGAATGATTGAGGTAGAGAATAATCTATGATCTCTCCATTAGGATAAAAGTTACTTCGCTTCTGTTCCACTCTCTACCAACTTTCTTAAATCTTTTACAGCATCTTCAAGTTTCTTTTGTCTTCTTAAAGCAATATCTCTTTGTATTTTTACTTGTTCTAACTCAGCTTTCATTTGATCTTTTTGTTGTCTTAGTTTTAAAAATGTATTCTCTCCGATTACTTCACTCATATTATCTTCCTTGTCCTTTATATCGTTTTTGTTTTTGTTGTCGTTTTTCTTGTTTGTTTTTGTTCTTCTTATGTTTTCCAGCACCTCTTTTTGGTGGTTTATCTCTTGGTATGAAGTGCGTGAATTTTTGTTTAGCCATTTACCTCGTCAGCTTTAGCATCAATAATTAATGGTAGAGGTTCAACAGTTTGTGTGGTGTGTATCTTATCAACCATGTTAAGTTCGTTCTTAGATAGCCATATAAGTAACTTAGGGTCGCCTTTAAGAGCCTTTTCCCATAGTTTCTTTCTAAGACTAGCTTTACCAATGTTTTTGTTTTCTGCAACTAAATCAGCATATCTTCTTTGTAAAGTTCTAGCAGATATTCCTACAACAGAACCTATTTCTTCTTGCGTACAACCAATCTGACTAAGTTTTGCAATAACATCTTCATCTAATTCTTTCTTAGGTCTTCCCATAGATTTTGTCTTAATTGTGTCAGTTGCCTTATTTTTGTCGTTTTTCATAATGCATTTATTTTAGTAATTTTGTAAGTAAAGTCCATAGTTTAGGGTTTTGTTTAAATATCTTAGTAAAGCCATTTCCTATCTCTATTGCCATTGGTTCTTCTCCCATAGTTTTAAATTTAATTTTAGATAGATGTGCAATTAAGTGAAATATCTCGTGAATTATTGTGTTAAAAAGTCTTTTGCCTTTTATTCTGCTATCCAACACGATTATTTTCTTCTCGGTTTCGTAATAGCCATCAAGATTTTTAAGTGGTTTAAAATGCACCCTAATTTTCTTTCTGCCATATAAAATGTGTTCTAAATGTGGCATTAATGTTTTTTAGAATTATCACTTTCAACAATAGCCTTGTAAAATTCAAGTTGCATCTTTAACCTTTTATTTTCAATAGAGAGATTAATCAATCTTTTTCTTACATATTTAAATATTCTTAATATCGCACTCATTGGTATTCTTTGAGAGGCTCATCTTTCCATTTATGTTTTAAATACTTTTTAGAGTCTTTCAACACAATGGTGTATTCTCCCCATTCTCCTATTTTTTTATACCCACTATTAACAACCTCATCTTTGCTAGACCTAGTATTTAGTATATGTGTATTAGTATTGTTATTTAGTACTTGTTGCGATAGGTGGTTGTGAGGTGGTTGCTGTGTTTCTACATACTGATATTTGTCATAGTTTATAAGGTTAATAATCGTTACTTTTCGGCTAGGGTGGTTAGAGGTGGGCTGTAGGTGGTTGGTTCTAGTGCTTATCATCTTCTTACGCACAAGCCGTAGTATAAAGGTTCTCATTTCGCTATAAGTCATGTTAAATCTTTTAGCAGTAATTCTAAGAGGCATTATCATTTCTCCTCTTTTGATAAATATTGAGTTACCTAAAAACCTTAAAGTTTTATCTTGGTGTGATGCTGAACTTATAAAATATATCCAACAACTTGCTTGTAGTAGGTTTTTAAAGGTAGAATCTTGGAAGATACTTCTATAACAGATAAAATATCCAGATTTCTTAGATGCCATTTTTACTCTCTTTCTCGATCATCTCGATTAATTGTTTTTTTGAATATCTATTTAACAGAGTCTTAATTATATTTGTGGTCTTTTTTTGTTTTTCATAACGCTTAGCACGATTACTTGATATTACTTCAAAGTGTTCATCTCTCATTTCAGCCATTGTTCTCTCCTTTTAGGTTAAAAAAATCATTTACTTGTTCTAAACTTTTAATTTCTTTTAAAGTCCTGTGTAATAGTTCTGCCTCAGTTCCATACATGGCCTCGAATTGTCTTTTGGTGTTGTGAATACTAAAAGGGCCTACATGATGAGATGGGCATAGTGGTATAACTTCGTAGTGATTGGCCCTTTTTGAAAATCCAATGTTCCCTTTACCATCTCCACGATTTCTTATGTGATGACAGATAGCTGGTTGCTGACAAATTAAACAGTTTAAACTAGCAACTAACTCTAGGTGCTTTTTCTCTTTAGCAGTAGCTACTTTCTTTTTTGCCATACGATTGCTTGTTTCCCATATTTAGTTTTTCTAGTCATACCAGAATTTTCTATTAAGTTTAATTCTTGTAACTCATGCACTCTACCACAAACAGAACTTAAAGGCATATCTAACTCATCTGATATTTCATAATTAGTTAGTGCGTTAAGTTTTATAAGATCATAAACTTGTTCTCTTTTAGTTTTAATCTTAGGCTTTATTGTGGCTAATGCTTCTTGGCTAGTCTTAGTGTAATTACAAGACTCATAATCAGTATCAAATATATCAAGCTGTTTCATTTATTAAATCCATTGGTTTTTTTGTTATTGGATAAATTCTTACATTTTCTTTTCTACCAGATAAATATTTATGTGGTGTAAATGTATAGAAATATATCGCTTTACCTCTTAAAGTCCAAAATTTTGCTCTATACTTTTTAGCAAATTCTTCAAAACTAAAAAAAGGTTTATAATTATCAATTTTAGTTTGTTTAAAACTTAAATTAAGTTTAGCTTTTCTTTGTGCTGTTTTTCTTACCCTCTCCAAATATTGAGTATATGAAAGACCCTTTTTTTGAATTAATAAAGTTTTATAATATGGAATTCCAACTGTATTTTCACAAGGCTGGTATCTTTCAATTAATTTTTTTTCCCACTTATCTGCTAACTCTTTTGTGGTTTTAATTGTTCTAATTAAATTAAATTGAAATTTATGGGCTGTTATTCTTGCTTCATAATTAACACTTTTCCCAATATAAACAATTTCATCATAATTTAATAAAATATAAACATGATATAATTCATCATTTTTAAAGTATCTTTTATGAACTTTATATTTAGAACTTTTAGATTGTATATTTTCTAAGAATAATCTATTTTTTTCTTTTTCTTTTAATCTTCTTAGTCTTCTATCACGACCTATTTTACTTTCTCCAAATAAGTCTTTAAGCACTTCTTCTGGTATCATCTCGTTTTCTCCCTGTTAGGTGCTGGGCTTGGAGAGAGAGGCCAAACCCAACACGATTAGTATTTGATATGAAAATAAATACTTAGTCTTTCGACAATTCTCTCTAACATATTTTTTATTTATAATCATATCTTTAATTGATTCGTTTTTTATATAGACTCCACAAACTTATTCTCATTAACA
>JGI11772J19994_1000116_pt1 | contig 16530 bp, 24 predicted proteins | sample Etolagsurwater0m_FD_19994 | JGI IMG/M metagenome (IMG submission 19994) | reverse complement strand
GTGTAGTCTTGAATTGCTTGCTTTAGCTGCGCGTATGTAAAACTCATGTCGTTGTCACCGTCACTATTCCTGTTTTTCCCACGGCTCTTGGTACAGGCACTTTTTGTCCTACCGAATCAGTGTACAGCGTAACGCTAAATGTTTCCGCCTGATCCGGTCGAGGATTACGCAAAGCTTGAGGGTCTGCGCCAACATTTGGTGCCTCTAGCTGCGGATGTTTCTCTTCATACTCGTCCGGACCTACTAACAAGCCATTCCATTCTTTCCGCATTTCGCGCAAACGATAACGGAACCCAGATCGATCCGAAATTCCGTATGCATATTTCGCAGAAGCATAACGCGACACTTTTTTAGAACCTAATGTACTGAATGTCGGGTTGTAGCTTTAAAGATACACGATCTTCATCTTCGTCAGCCGCCCGTTGGAATTCCTCTTCGTACACAGCCTTTAATAGCTGCACGCGCTCTGGAGCCTTTTTCATTGACAGGTAATAAGAAAGCCCGGCGATCATGCAAGGCAGGAACCGGTAAGGAACGTCTGTCGTGTTTTTTGATGTGTCAGCATCTTCAATTCTCGTGATGTAGTAATACACCAATTGATCAGTACTACTATCAGGCGTAGGCCACACAACCAACTCTGGGCTGGTCTGACGGTTAAAGTAGAATTGGGATGGTCTCCCGGTAGTCGTCTTGTTGGGAACATTCAAATATTCCCCGCGACTTATGCGGTCTACTTCGTAGTCAGTTCCACTTCGGCGTAACGCAACTTCTAGGATGTCGTTCATCGGGGACGCTAGTCCATTTCCCGAGTTGTACGTTGCCGTCCCAGAAATCAGAGTAAGCGTACCTTGCTTCACTGTCCAGAGGTTTACGCCACGATTCGCCCATTCGGAGAACATGATATTCAATGAGCGACGAGCGGTCTTCGCATCGTAGCCCGTGCGAACCTCTAAGCCGCAACGCTCATACGCTTCTTCAATGATATCAGCGACATCTAAATCGAAGTCGCGAGAGCCTGATGTTGCCATACTTTACTTCTTCTTGATCATTCCGCCGCGAGCTTTCTTAACCACTCCACCACGCATCATCTTAACCGGACCACCGCGAGCTTTCTTAACCATTCCGCCACGAGCTTTCTTAACAGGTGCTTTCTTTCCACGCATCATTCCAGGCATTTTAATCTCTCCTTCGGAGTTCACTCCGTTGTTTGATCAATCGCTGATAGTCATCAGCGGGATAATTGTCATAGTACCCTAACTTCTGGAGTATGTCCGCAGCGTCATCCAGATCAGACAACGTCTGTATGAAAACGATACTTCTGTCTTCTTGGTAAGACAGTAACCAAAGGTCTTTACCTGTATGCCTAAGCCATCGATTTAATGCGTAACAGGACGCTTCTAACTGAAAGTAATCCTGATCCGGCTCTTCTTGTACACACATTACAACCTTATATGCATAGTTAAACTCTGCAATTTCACGACAAACTAAACCCCAAAGGTCCTCGTCTATCTGGACATTCACTTGTCCTTTATGCCACGCCTGTTTAGCGAAGGGACACAATGGTACCCCGTTTGTTTCTGGATCAGGTTTGGATAGCACATCTACCCATTCCTCAACCCACTGATTTACTTCTTCTTTTTCCAACTGACACGTTTCGATGAGGTTTTCTTCTTCATCGCCGTCTTTGCCCCCGCAGTTTTACACTGCGCCTTTGTTGGACGGCAAGCAGGATAGCTTTTTCGCTTGTCCTTACTGCCTGAGCGTCCGCAAGGTTTGCCGGTTTTACAATCAACCCAGCCTTTACCTTTGTTCTGGCCGAACCACTTGCGTAGTGACTCGCCTTTTTTCGTCTTGCGAACAGCCATTAGTACTTCTTGGCCTTTTTAGTTCCGGAAGATTTTTTCTTCTTGCCACCTGTGCCCCAGTTTTTTGCGCCGACTTTTCTGCACTTAGCGATTGCACCGCTTGCGTACGCACTTGGAAAAACCTTGTAGCGAGCTTTAACTTTTTTGTAACACGCGTCTTTTGCCACCTTTTTTCCTCCTGGTTTTGACACCTGCTTAGAGATGTTTGACCTACTGATTGTCATTTTAACAAATGTTCAGCAACAGCAACGCCAATGATTAACGCTGCTAACCCCCACATACGGAGATCAAGCTTTTCTAGGTAAGACTTGTGATCATCTAATCTTTCTTCGATCCGCTTGTACCGAAGGTTGCACTCAGCTTCGTGTTTTTCCAATTGTTGAAGGACATCTTCTGCTTTCATGACTACCACTTTTTGCATGACCAGTACTTTGCTTTGAGCTTACTCAAAGTCCCCTTATCGCAACCATGCCGAGCGCGGAATGACTTACGCGCTTTGGGGTTCGACTTGCGAATCTTCATGTTGGCGTCGCCAAAACGAACAATCTTTTCTTTGCCGTTTTCACACGCCTTAACAACAAACTTCTTACCGCCAGATACCTGACGCTTTGGCTTGTTGCATTTCATTTTGTCCTTGTCAATCTTTGCCATTACAAGGGTCCGCCGTTCTGTATCAAGATAATGTCATACGCTGCGGTCACCTGCGCATTGTTAGTGCGCACTGATGTACGGACATCAATGTCTGTCTTTTCTGGAAGAGCAAACGGGCAGGTGAATGCATAAGAATATTCTGAACTAGCCACCTCAAACGTGTGTCCGATCACAAATCGGTCGCCTAACAATCGGTATAGGAATGTTCCTGTCGCATCGGCCCCGTTTTGAATGGTCATCGAACCTTGGGTCAGATATGCAGTGAATCCTGCGGGGACGGTATATGTACCTTTAAGAGACTGCCCAACGCCAGCAATTATCCGCCCGACAGTTGTCGCGCCTTTAAGTACGTTGATTTGACCCACATTGGTAGCAGCCCCGTTCATCCGCACTAAATCAAGTCGTTTGAATACAGTAGAAGACGTGTTGCCTGTTGCGTTAGTGAGGGTGATTGTCGTGGTGACCGGATTGTAATCCGCATCTAGCCCAGCAACGATGACATTTTTATCTGCGTCGGCAGCGTCGGCTCTTGAAACAGTGATTGTCCCAGCCGTATCCCAAGCACTCCAAGGATATAATGTGTCGTTTACGTCCCAGACTGTTCCTGTCTGGTTTTGACTCATCGCAGGGACACGGCCTTGACGATGCACGAAAGAATGCCCGGGGATCTGGCCCCGAGCAATCTGAAGTTCAAATGGCTCCGATGTTCCGACCTGCGATATTGAGCGGATGTCGTAAACAGCCATTTTGATTACCTATGCGTGGAACGCGGTCATATTAGTAAACACTGTTGTTCCAGCGGTATACGGGAGAAAACATCCGTTTTCAAAGATGATTCCTTCGGAAGGAAGGGTTACATCTCTCTCCGCTGTTGCTGAAGCAACTGTGCCTAGCTTTAATTTAGCTGTACCGGTTGCACTTCCATTAGCAAATGTAACAACACCCGCTGTTGATGAGTTCACAATAAACGCGCCCTTTAATCGAGCACGCTCTGCAAAAACAACATCCAAAGCATCGTTAGACATGCCAACAGAAAGAGTGCTGACAGTATCATCATCAACAGTGACTGCAGTGACTGTACGGAAATACAATGTGCCTGTCGATACACCTGATGCTGTTACACCAATCTCTTCTGTTTGCGCTGCTCCATTCACATCCGTGCCTGTTACGGTGACCGTACGGTCACCGTCAGCGCCTGCTGCTGTCACAGTGATCTTACGAGCAGCGGTGAAAGTAGCCACCCCGTCCGTAGCATCTGTTCCATCAATTGGAATAGCTTGTTCACCACCACCAGAAAGATTCTCCGCGGTACAAACGCTTGCGGCATCGGCGGCATTGGTGTCCGCTTCGATGAATTTAGCCTTTACGTCTGATCCAGCCATGAGCTATCTCCTTACGAGGCTTGTCCAACAATGGTAATCATGAGCTTACCTGTTGAGTACGTTCCGTCGTCTGTGTCCTGTGCAACAAGATACAAATACTGATCTGCCGCAATAGTTTGACCATATACAACTGAACCCAAAGACAGATCGCCAGAATCAATAATCTGTGTTTCTGTCAAGCTGGTAATGGCGCCATCAAAAGCCCCCGTACCCTCTGTTGCAGAGTACAAGTCAATGTTTGGCTCGCCTGTGGCTGGAACTTCCAGACACTCCATGCGAACTGAAACAACCGTTCCTTGATCTGCCGCAGTCACGCGAGCGATGTACGCTGGATCAGTATTCGCATCTTCGCCAATGATGTCTCCAGCAGTGCCGCTAGAATCAAGACCAGCAAGGTCAATGAAGATTTTGGTAGTGATGATGTCGCCTTCGCGGATCACGCTTGTTGATGGGGTAGTAACATCTGTGATGCCTGCGCCCGCAACATTCGCGATGGAGTTAGCGTCAAATGATGCTTTGCCATCTGTGCCAATTGAAGAAAGGGTTGTGAACGCGCCTGTTGTTGCGTTCTTAGAGACCGATTGGAATCCGTTTTCGGAGCGGACTGGACCGCTGAAAGTAGTGTTCGCCATGAGAATCTCCTGTCGTGGCTAAGGTCAAATACGGTATGTATTTGTCAGAAGTTATTTGAAGTATACACACAAAAAAGAGGGGCGCATAGCGCCCCTAAGTCATCTAGGAAGTAACCGTTGAGAGGGAATATCCCAACGGATTAATCAAACCATAATAAAAAAGGGGGCGCAAGGCCCCCTCTTCGTTGTAGTTTTTAAACTACTTACGCGGCACCTGGCGAACCGAATACAGCGCGTGGATCCGAGAATCCAAAGCTGTAACGCTCACGCGCCTTGAAGCGCATGTTGCCAGTGTCGAAGTCCGCTTCCATGTTAGTGGAAAGTGGAGTCCGCTCGAAGTGGACGAATCCACGAGGTGCGTCAGTCATGATGAAGAACGCATCTGGATCTGTCAGGAAGTCGTTGACAGCATAGCCGTCAGGCAACATACCCATAGAACGCAAAGCGTTAACATCATTGTCTGCAGTACCAACACGGAGGTTAGATACCATCAGACGCTCTGCGATGAACTGAAGCTGACGTGGAATGATCAGCTTAGTGCCGCGCAGTGCAACCTTCAAACCACGCTCATCGACGAAACCAGCGATGCTGATCAATGCGTCTTCGAGTGAAGTTTCGTTAAGGTCGGCAGCAGTTGAAGGCTCGTTAGAGAACGTGCCACCATTTGTCAGTGGGTGGTCAGTCGCACAAAGCGCCTTACCATCGCCACCAGCACTCGCACCTGCAGTGAACGCGTTGTTCAATACAGAAGCGGCCTTGACCTGCTTAGTGTGAGCCATTGAACGGGCAAGAGCACGAGTGTAGCGAGATGACAGACGATCATACAGATTGTCTTCAACCGCTTCTTCAGTGATCGAGAATGCCAGAGCAATAGTCTCGTGGTTGTAACGTGCTGTGTATGCTTCTTGTGCATCATCAAAGCTGACGGATGAACCTTCAGACTTTGTTGGTGCTGTACCGAAGCCAGACAACATTACTTCTTCTTCAAACGCACGGTCAGAAGATTCAGTAGTGTAAATCTCAGCGTGTTGATTTTCATACCGAGCGTACTCCATGCCAAATAAGGCATTGAGACCCGGCTCCAGTTCTTTCGCTAATTGAGCGCGAGAAATAGCCATTATCTAGTCTCCTTATACGCCAAGTACACTAACAGTACCCTGAACGATAGAGCCGTTCGGAGCATTGAAGTGGTTGTTGATACGAACAATCATTGGAATACCATCTACAGAAAAGTCTGAGTTCTCAGCCTGATCCATAATACCAACGATACGAAGCGGGAATGTCGCTGTCGTTGCCGCTGTTGAGATATTCAATGTTGCAGACGAAAGTCCTGTCGTGTCGTCACCGCTGTTGCCATCTGCCAACTGTGCGTTAGCAAATACTGTCGCACGATATTCTGCTTCGGTATCGAAGTCAGTAGTGCTGCCAGAACTAGCAATTGTGAACAACTGATTAGGATTGTCATAAACAAAGGCTTTGACGGGGAAGTTAGAATCCGCGCCAGAACCAGGCCAGTAGTTAGAGAACACTGTTTCACCAGTTGTCGAGCTAACGTACTCACATCCGTTAAACACACCCAAGATAGATACGGTACCGCCCGTTGCTGCTTGCAGATCGTCGATCACGCCATCAGCCGTAGGGATAACTGCCATACCCTTGTAAATCTTGTTTGTGTTCGTTGAAGCGATACGATACTCGGTCAAACCAGTGGAGTTAGGTGCTGAACCTAAAATACCATACGGACGCAGTCCGAAGGCTCCATTAGAATTTGCCATGAGTTTTTACCTCGTAAAATTTATCAACTGTCGCTTTTGCGACCACCAAAACTAACCCGACTCTGCCTATCACTATGCATCGGCATTGAAGGGTGTTGTTCTTTCATCATGTCTTGGTCAACAGCAGTCATTTGCTCGCGGGTCCGGAGCCCGTAATACTCGGATCTTTCTTTTGCTGTTTCCGCAGGAATCCGGCAAAGCATTAAGCCTCCCTGACCTATTACTCCTGCGTGCCTACCCTCGTCAATGACGGGGTAATTGTAATCGGGATACTCTTCGGCCCGGACGGGTTCCCATCCTTCGCGTAACTTAGTGTGGACATTCATTGTGTCCTCTTCATTACGCATCGAAGTACGAATCCAACGATGTACATAGCCCTCTGGGGCTTGTGGAGCTTCCAGCCTACTTGGCGGAGCCCACGGTTTTCTGCGCTCTTCAGTTGAGCGATCTTTAGCTGCGCGTGGTGTGCGTGTATTTGATTCTGTCATGTCAGTCTCCTAGTCCTTAACGTATTTCGCGTATTCTTCAAGCGGGACACCAAGCTTCTTGGCGATAGCCACCTGAGACGGACTGAGCTTGACTTTCCTGCGCCCTGGTTGTGGTTTTCGGGATGCCGAAGTGTCAGCAGATGCGACCTGTCCACTTCTCCCATTTTTCTGACCGGCAAACTTGTGCGGAAACTCCACACGAATTTGTCGATCTATTTCATTGTAGTACTCATCGGAAGTAGGATCAAACCCTTCTTCTTCGACAAGCTTACGATGAATTCCAAATGCGGCATAAGTCATGACCTCGTCTTGACCAAACCACTCGTTCTTTGTTGCCCAGTCCTGTGCTCTTGGATCAGGTTCTGGAGCACGCTCTTGTTGTACAGGTTGTTGTACAGGAGCGGCTTGCGGCTCGGATGTACGTTGTACCTGCACGCGCTCTTGCTGCTGTTTGGCTAGACGATAACGCTCTTGCTCAATCGAGATTCTCGACAGCATTTCCTGAGCTTCAATCATCTTGTCTACGTCGCCACGATCATGAGCGTCGCGGTACGCTTGCTTGGCAAGATTTTGTTGGTTCTCTAACCGCTGACCGTATTCAGTTAAGTGAGCTTGTTGAGAACTTTGCATCTGAGTCTTCAGAGTTTCATTCTCTTCGCGTAGCTTTTGAGCTAAACGAACAGCTTCTTCACGGTCACGTTCTTCCTGACGATATTTCTCCGTCAGTTTTTTGATTCGCTTCTGGACGTTCTTACTATAGTTTTCAAGCTCTTCCCCTGATTGCTCAGGTTCTGAGGTCTCTTGTTTGGCCTCTGCTTCTACAGTATCACCGGTATCGGTATCGGTATCCGAACCTTCCTGCTCTGGCAGATCAATTTCTACCTCTTCAATTTCATTCTTTTCTTCTTCAGACATTCATCACATCTCCTGGTTCAAGAATCGTCGCAATGACTTCATCATCGTTAATTATCCGGATCTCACCGCCATCAATCTTGAAGCGAGAACCAGAATAACGCCCAATACACACCCATTCACCTTCCTTGCACCAAGGATCACAATCGCCGAACTTAGCGGGGTCCTTATACGCCAAAGGTCCAACTTTAAGAACATAAGCAACAACAGTTGCTAGTTGTTCCCGTTGCCGGATCTCATCTGGGATAAATATCCCACCGTCAGTGGTGGTTTTGCCTTGATATGGCATCACAAGAATTCGCCAACCAGTAGGGTTGGGTAATCTTTCTTTCAGTGATTTATCGAGGAGGGAGGGGTCTAGGACACGTTTCGACTCTTCAACGTAAGCGTTTTCGAGTGAAGGTCCGTCGGTCTTTTGTTCCTTCGCGGGCTTCTCAGCCGCTAGACTAGCGGCGACGTGCTCCGGAACTAGCAAAGAGGTCTTCGACATCGTCTTCTGTTTTCTCCAGCAGGGTTTTCATTTCGTCGATGGCAGTGGCAACACCCTGAAGCTCCCCTACCATACTGCGATACTGCTCATAGTTCTGAGCAATACCGTTTGCCAATTGATCCCGTAAATCGAATTCACGTTCTCGTAGGACTTTATACAATGATTGTGCGAATTGAACAACATCCATTATAAAATATCATGCTCCGATCCATCGTCCGCATCAGTGATCGGACCGCCTTCAGCCCAGCTATCACATGTATGATCCGCACTGCACATGAACTTGTACATCTGACAGTACCCAAGATTTGGGTTGTTGCCCATGCACTCCATGATCTCATGTGTTTGGTTAAAAGCAGCACAGTTTCCACAGACATCTGAAAGCTTGAACCCGCCATCGTTCTGCGGATCACGGTAGTTTGCTTCTTCTACCGCTACCTGCTTGTTCTCTTCATTGACCTCTGGGTCTTGCGTAGCGACTGGACAGGTCTTCCCGTCCTCGCTTTCTTCCATCTTGTCAACAGGCATACCGCCCATTGTAATCGTGATGCTGTACATTAGAACGTACCTTTGAAGCCTTTGCCAGATACCTGAAAGCCTTTGCAGCCGCGGACCATACCGCCATCAGCAAACCCTTGCTCACGCGCAGATTCTTCAAACTTCATCATACGCTCCTCGGCACCCGGATCACGGAATTCAAGACGCTTTTCATCGCGCTTACCTTTTGTAGGATACTTAGCCTGAATGTCACCTTGCTTCATTGCACCCAAAGATCTTAACGCTTTTTCAACGGCCTCAGTTCTGCCTTTCTTATTGATGCGTTCAATCTTGACCTTGCCGCCTTTTTCAAAGCCTTCAACACCACGGCCTTTTAAAACGTCTTTTCTCGTGACCTTACCGTCACCTGTCAAATCTGGAAACTTTTTACCCGGCATCACTTCTTACCCTTCTTGAGACCCATGATCTTGTCTGCAGACTTTAATCCAAAACTAGCACTGACTGCAATGAATAGCAGGTACTGGTACCACTCCGGCAAACTGTTTAAAGCTGCAAACCCTTGATTAACACGGTCGATGATTGATACATCATCAATCGCTACGCTATATGCTACAGCAACGATTGGAAGAGCGAGGATAATTGACCAAAACTCGTCCTTCCAACTGTTAGACGTAGCGTCAGCCATCTTGTTTTCCCAGTCCGCGTCGTTCTGAATCGCACTGATCTTTCGTTGTTGAATCGCTTTCTTCTCTTCCGCTTTGCCCTTGACGAAATCTTTTGCGAGGTCTATGGCGGGGCCGATGAGCATGTTTAACATGGTTAGTCACCTTTCTTAGATAAAGCACTTGCACCAAAGAACGCCGAAACCAACACAGCAATTGAAGCGAAATACGTTGGAGCAATATCAGCAATCAAGGTAGCGGCTGTACCCATAGCGAAGGCATCAGCAAGAAAAATACCAAATGGATACAGTAGAAGACCAAACAGAGCAAACCAAGCCATCTTACGGATAGAATCACGTTGGGCATCTGAATCTTCCATCTTTCGACGCATGTCTTCCAACATAATCTTGCGTTCTTCAGCATCGATAACACCGTCGCCGTTCAAGTCGTATTTTTGCATTTCTTCAGTCATTGCATTGTAATCTCATTTGTTTTGATGCAGATTGCATCGTAATTCATCTTCGGTTGTGGTGCAGATTGCATTACAACATCCCGCGCTTCAAAGCACTCTTCCATTGTCATGTAGTGACCTTGCGGCATTACATAATACCGTTCAGCCTCCAATAATAAAACAAACAGTACCCATGTGATCATGTCTATACTCCTTGACTCTCCCGAGCCTGTCGTAGACTGTTAAGTCTGGCGTCGATCCTTTCGAGGGCTTCTGCCAGTCGATAAATGGCTGTTCCTTTGAACTTGCTTGGGCAGGTGTTAAGGGAGACACAACGTCTGGCTTCCTCCAAGCTGGATGAAAAGGACTGATAAATAGATCGCTCACTCACTTGCCCTTAAGACCAATAATAAACAGTAGTAAGGCCACGGCCCCGCCCACAACACCGAGCACAGCAACGCCAACACCAGTCCAAACAAGTCCATCACGAATGGCTTTCTTTCGAGCAGCCTTCTTAGCTTCTGCACGCTTACGCTCGTTTTCTCTTAGCTGTTTACGATTTGCAATGAATGTGCAGTAATCATCCCAAAGACCGGGGCGTCCTGCATAGATGAATTGACGTTTGATTTCAGCCTCATGTCTCTTGATGTCCTCAAGAGCCCAAAAAGCTTCCATGTCCCCGCTGGCTGCGGCTTTCTGGATTTCTTCTTTGGAATCGGCGAGCTTGGTAAGATCTTTACCCATCTCGCCTACAGATTGAACGTGGCCTGCGAACTCTTTGATGGCCCCTATCGCTTCATTTGCAATTTTAATTGCAGCAATGGCCTCAAAGATCATCGCAGCATCTCCTATGTCGTGTTACGTCTCATCATGTTCTCTCTCTGCATGGCGATACGTTCCATGTTCACGTCGTTGCGATTATCTGCAATCTCTTCTTGAGACTCAATTCTAGCAGCATCGGTTGCTGCACGCTGCATCATTTTTTGACGCTCGATCTCGAGATTTGCCTGATCAACCTTAGACCGGCGTTCTACATCGGCTGCCTTAATAGCAAGCTCTTGCTGGCGAATAGCAACCAATGGGTCTTGTTCGCCCTGCTGTTGTGGACTGATCTGCTGCATAACCTGAGCAAGCAGTTCTGCCTGAACCTGAGCAACACGCGTTTCGATCTGCTCTGGTGGGATTTGAGGCTGAACCTGAGCCATCCGTGGATCAATCGCCCCCATTTGAGCGGCCCCCTGTAATTCAAGAGTCATCTGCTTAATTTCTTCTTCAACCATCATCCGAGCCTTGAATGCAATGTGCTCTTGAATGTGAGCCAAGAACATTCCATAAGCTTGTGGCGACGCCTGCACTAACGGTGTCTGCATCAGTACAACGTGAGCCATGATGTGTGCATCATGATCCTGCTCTGGAAACGCCTGTAAAAGCTGCCCGCTCAATCCACGAGCATTCTCAATTGCCGGATCTGTTGGCTGAGGCTGCGGTGGAGGCGGTAAGATATCGTCGATGTTCTGAACTTCCAATGCCTGATACATACGTTTGTACGCCGCATGCAGGTTGTGCATCTCAGGATTAGACTGAGCCAACTGCAACTGAGTCTGCGCGAGTGTTACACGTTGCGCCATCGAGAAGATGTTCGGGTCAGAAACAGGCAGTACATCAACACGGTCGTCAAAGTCTGACTGCATGATCGTGGCATCACCACCCGGTACCATATACGGGTACTGCTGTGGCATGTAATCACGAATGATGCCTGCTAACAGACGGAACTCGGTCTTCTGTGCGTAATGCAACCGCTTATGGATCGCACTCATCACCTTCATGCCGCGCTCAAGTAGCGCGACTGTTGTACCTACAGGCTGTTGCTGTGATCCCGGTGAGCCGGTTTGCTGGTCGGCAATGGAAACAAACCGCCGCCCAGATTCAATAAGGACTCCCAAAAGTTGCGCCAACGTCGCCGACGGTTCTTTGTACGGGAGTGGGATAATTGAATTCCGTATGTCTCCGCCAGGAGCGTCAATGTCCCTGAACTCGCCAGGGGCAATCGGTTCATCGTCGTTACGAACGCGGATACCCCGCGCCTTGAATCCGGAAGGTAAGTTCGCCAATGTACCCGCATCGATCAACTGCCTCAAAATTGAAGTGGCTGCTTTGCCCAGCCCTCCAATCATGTGGATCAGGCCGAACCCATAGAACCCCAATCCCGGCAAGAACTTGTAATGAACGAAGTACTGTTGCTTACGCTTCAGCGGGTCGCCTTCTTCATAGTTCCTGCGGATGGACAGCACCTCGCCCGAACTTTGGTCGATGGTGACAATATACGGAAGCTTGACCCCCGTAGGCTCGCCATTCTGATCTAAGTCCTCGAAACCTTCAATATCTAAATCCGTGTGGATTTCAAAAATCGTCAGGACATCATCTGATGATTCTGATTTGTCTATTCCCTGAAGCTCGCGAACCTTGTCTTTAACTGTGTCATCTTCTTCGTCATAGCCAGTCTGAAGATCAACATCTCTGTAGAAACCAACAACTTGTAGCTTGCGAACTTGATTTTCGTCCATGCGAAGAATGTGTGTAACCCGCGATGAAGTTGCAAGATCACTCGTCGTGTAGGGGACAACCAAGTCTTCGGCAGGCACAAATCGAGATACCGGTCTTTGTTTTGTTTCATCGTAGTAAACCTTTTTAAACGTCGATCCACACAGCGGTAAATAGAACAGCATCTGATCCGTGTCAGGATCGTACTCTTCCATCACCTCAGTCACCATGTAGTTCATGAAGTTCTTAACACGGGTAGCCTGATCTTCGATCTCTGGAGTCTTCGCGCCAATAACTTCAGCCCGAACTGGCCCGCCCGCTGGCAGTAATTCTTTGTATGCCTGAGCTTGGAACTGAGTGACCGACTCAGCAATAATCGGATGCGTTACCCCTGATGCCCCTTGAAAGGGTTGGCTACGCTCTTTTGTTTTGACTCCGAGCAGGTCGAGACCTTGAGTGTAGGCTTCTTGCCACTCGCTTCGTGAATCTTGATCGTCTTCGACTCTTGCTCGAAGGTCGCTCGATATTTCACCCAAGATTGATTCATCAAGAATTTCAGCAAGGTTGGCATTATGGTCGTATTCTTCTGTGACAACTTCGGCTCCTTCCTCTCCCATCAATGCTTGGATGATCGCGCCACCCGCGCCATCGTCCATAATTTCAGCACCGCCAGCAAAATCCTCCGGCTGTGAAATATCCACTTCCATTCCTGGGACCGCTTCGATGGAGCTGTCCACCATGCCTTGCATCATATTCGAGGGAACTGACATCAGTAATACTCTCTCACTCTAGGAATATCGTTTTCTTCATCGCCGTCTTCACCGTCTAAGAAGACAAACCCACCTTGACGGAAGCGAATCAACGCCATCGTCATACTATCGACCAAGTCATCATAGTCACCCATCGGAAATGCAGCGCATTCTTCAATGACTTCGTCGGCAAAAGACTTTTCAGGTGCCCAAACCATACCCGCTTCAAATAGCGGTGCGACGGTGTGCATCCGCGTGACCTTATCACGGCCTTTCGACGGAGTATAATTCACAACAGGTATCCCTGTCCTCCGCAATTCATCACTGAGCGGCGTACCTGTGGCCTTGGCTTCAATCAAAACCATGTCTGGTTCCCAGTAATCATGCTCTTCAAGGGCCACTTCCTTCAATTCGGGGAAGTTCCATCGTCCTTTCCGCGCATCCAATAGGATAATATGGTCTGAACCTCCTTCCTCTGGCTCAAATATTCCCCATGTGGTAATGGCGGAATAGTCCGCGGTCTCTTTCTTCGAGAACGCAGTATCATAGCTCTGCAAGACATACTTGATCGGCGGGACATCCTCTTTTTCCCAGACACGCCACCATTCCTTCTTAACAATCGCCCCTTCAGACGCTGTTGGTTGCTGTTGCCACTGTGCATTCCACTTCGCAAGCGGAAGAGCAGCCTTAACCTTGAGCAAATCGTCCTTATTCCAGAACTCAGGCCACAATGGTTCGTCCGATGGCATGATTGCAGGGAACTCAACGACCTCCCACTCGTCCGACATCACGTCTTCGCCCTGTGCTTTGAGCAAACGACCGGTCAAATCCTTGGTTCCCCACCGAGTCATGACCACAATGATGGCTCCGCCCGGTTGCAAACGCTGTCGAGGACCAGATGTGTACCATTCGTAAGCATGATCGAACGCAGTTTCGGATAATGCGTCTTGTTCCGAGTGCGGATCGTCAATAATAAACAAATCAGCACCACGACCAGTCACCGCGGCACCCACACCAGCGGCAAAATATTCGCCGCCCTCGGCAGTTCCCCATCGACCGGCTGCTTTGTCATCAGATTTTAAGTGAGTATTTGTGAAAATATCACGATAAATCTCAGAACCCATCAAATCACGCACTTTCCTACCAAAACGCACAGCAAGTTCTGTATTGTGCGTGGCCTGAATGATCTTCAACTTCGGATTTCGGCCCAAGAACCATGCTGGCATGAGATAAGAAGCGAATTCAGACTTGGAATGACGCGGTGGCATGTTAACAATTAGCCGTTTCAGTTCACCTTTTGCAATGCGTTCCAGTTTTTCTGCAATGATTCGGTGGTGACGGCCCTCAATGAAGCCGTCATAGACGTGATGAACGAAGGGCATGAACTGATCTTGCGCTTTCTCACGCGTTTCGAGGCGGATTTCCGCCTCTTTCAGTGAGAGAATCTCCTTGAGAACCTCTTCAGGTAACGCTTCGAGTGCTGCTTGGTCCATTAACTAACCGGGAAAAGGGGCGAAAACCGTTTCGATGCCTGATAGCTCGGACGTAAACGTGTCGGTGCCAAGCTCGGCAGTCCCGTGTAAGCATACGAAATTGGTCCACGCTGCTGATATTGATAGGGCTGAACAAGCACTCGACCCTGATCATCAACGACAGGAGCTTCTGGCGGTTGCTCAACCGGAGGTGGTAAAATTTGTTGACCACCGTCACCGCCTTGCATCTCTCGTTGTTGCTCGTCTATTGTACGCTGGCGAGCGTACAGTTCCTCAATATTCTCAGGTGTCCCACCCGTGAAAATATCTCCTATCCGATCCATCATGCCTGCACTGTCATAAACAACATTGCCTCTGGCATCATAAGCCGCGGTCCGACCACCTTCACCAATCGGTCCGCCAGCAGTCACTACATCTAATCCTTGCGGGTTGTAGTTAGCTGTGCCTTCAGGAACTGGACTGCCATCAATCGTACGAATACCGCGCTCCGCAATTGCATTGGCTAAAGCAGCGTCTGGATTGAAAAGCGCGTCCGCAACTCCTTCAAGCACTCCAACACCCGTCGGAATCTTCGCGCCAAATACATCAATTGAGCCCGGAAGTCCTGTGTCAAAACCAAACTGCTTGTCTCTGTAAGCTTCTGCTCGTGCAGCTTCAAGATTGGCTTGAGCTTCCGCTAACGTGTAATCCGGGGCCCGAGGATCTTGGCCCGCGATTTCTCTTCTTTCGGCTGTGGCACCTATAGGAATGCCAGTCATTTCTGCATCAACACCTTGCTGAGACATACGCTCGGCATCTGTCAAAGTTGCAGCCTGTGGAGTGGCTATGCCACGCCCGCCATAAATTGCTTCGTCTTCTGGCTGCTCTTGGAATTGATTTGTGTCCGCGATCTCATATTCCCCGGGACTGAAGTAACCTTCACGATCCTTCTGCATTGCCCTATCTAAAGTCACCGGAGTTCTGTTTGCAGCAGCAGTTGATCTAGCAATTAAATCATTAGCTAACTGCATCTGCTCAAGGTCAAACTGCTGTGGGCTGTCGGACATGACTCCCGCAGAAATGCGCGGGTCGAAAGTTCCTTGGACCGAGGGCTGAACATCAAAAGTCTGTGACCCCGTCAAAGCCAGCTCTTGCGGTGTCCGACTGGTCGAGACCGCTGGACCGGTTAACCCAATAATCCCCGCAACTTCTTGTGCCGGAACACCAGTTTCCAGCTCAACTTCTTTCGATACTTGAGATAACACCTGTTCTGCAGGAGTTCCGGGTTGTGCTTGAGGCTGAAGACCTCCTTCTAACACGTTGCTTGGTTCAAAGACATCAATGTCGTCCATGAACAAGCTGCCACCCATTACTGGATCGGCGCGTACGCCTTCTGCCACACGTCCGGGGACAGCTTGGTCCAAAATACCAGAAGCAATTTGCGCGACTTCAGGGGTTAGTCCGGGAGTGACCTGACGAGCAGCCTCAACTTTTGCCGGTTCCAATGCCGCTTGAGTTATTGCCGTGCCTTGAGGTCCTTGGTCCGCGGCCCGCGAACCGGGAGTCGTGCCAAAACCTTCACCAAAATCTGTTCCTGCCGCACCCCTAATCGCATCCATAATCGAAGAAGTGTCAGTGCCTGCAGCCTTAGCAGCTTCTTGAACTGAACGGCTAGACGTGACAGGTGTCCCATCCCTTGAGCGGACAATGTTTCCATTGTTCGTTACAAATACATCCGAAGGAACTCCGGCCTTGGCCGCCGCAGCTTCTGCTTCAGTTTGCTTTGCAGTAGTTCCTGCGGAACCAGCTCCAAGTGCAGGACCTTCAGCGGGGCCAATACTTGGCCCGGGGCCATAGCCAATTGGCCCAAAGCCGCGGCCTGCCGCTCCACCTGGGTGGCCTGAATGATCTTCAACTTCGGATTTCGGCCCAAGAACCATGCTGGCATGAGATAAGAAGCGAATT
>JGI11772J19994_1000115_pt1 | contig 16574 bp, 20 predicted proteins | sample Etolagsurwater0m_FD_19994 | JGI IMG/M metagenome (IMG submission 19994) | reverse complement strand
AGGTAATGGTGATAAAGATCAAGACACTATGCTTGCTCAATTAGCAGATGGAGAATTTGTATCAAGAGCAGACGCAGTATTAGGTGCAGGTATTTTATCCGGTGCATCACCAAGAGATATGAAGGATATGAGAAGCAAAGGTGCTAACTTTTTCTACGATCAACAAAAGAAGTTTAAAAGAATTTTTGATTTAGTAAATGCGAGCAAAGCCGATTGAGATTAAAAAGGAAGTAAATGTCCTAAAGATCGACCCTAAAGAAGTTGATCGTTATTGGTCCCTAGTTGATTTTATGGTTAGAGAAGGGATTAGATATGACGATGATTGGGTAACGGTTGAAGAGTTTAAAGATTTTTGTAAAGATGGTTCTTTACAATTGTTTATGATGTTTGGTTCAGATGACGGACTTAAACATAAAGTATTTGGAGTATTTGTAACAAGGATTATGGTACTACCAAAGTTTAAACAGGTCGAAGTCGTCCTGTTGAAAGGTGAACAAAGAGAACTGTGGCAAGACGAAGCTGCAGCAATGATAGAACACCTTGCTGTGCAAGAAGATTGTAAACGAATTGCTGTCTTTGCGCGAAAAGGTTGGGAAAGATTTTTGAACGGTAAGGGTTGGAAGACAAGAAGATATTTATATACAAAGGAGATTAAATGAGTTTTATATTTGGTGGCGGAGGTGGCGGAGCGCCAGCTCCAACAGAATCGGGATCACAGATGGTGACTCAAAGAGAGGCACCTGAAGTAGAAGCACGTAAGCTATCCCTATATGATCAAGCTGCTAAACTAGCTGCAACACCTGTATCTTTACCAAGCATACAAGTTGCACCTGCAACAGCATTAGAGCAACAAGCATTTCAACAAGCAGGACAAATTGGTGTTGGTGCACCTACAGTAGCGGGTGGTATTAGTGCTATTCAAGCTNCACAACAAGGGCCACAAATTTCTCAATTNTTTAATCCATATCAACAATATGTAACTCAAGAGATTAATAGACAAGCAGCACTAGGACAACAAAACNTAGCGGCACAAGCTATTGGAGCAGGTGCATTTGGTGGTGGCAGACAAGGCGTTGCTCAAGGAGAATTAGAAAGAGCAAGATTAAGCCAAATAGGTTTAGCACAACAAACAGGATTTAATACAGCACTACAAGCTGCAGCACAACAGCAACAATTAGGATTACANGCAGGACAATTATTAGGTGCTCTTGGTGGTCAACAACAAGCTATGAGAGTACAAGATCTTAATACTCTAATGGGTATTGGTGGAGTACAAAGACAAATTGGCCAAGCAGGATTAGAAGCTGCAAGACAAAGTCAGTTGCAAGCTCAATACGAACCTTATCAAAGAATAGAATTCTTAAAAGGTATTATGACAAATTTACCAACAACTCAAAGTACGATTACAGCATCCACGGCTCCCGGAACTAATCCGTTAGCTCAAGCTTTGGGAACAGGCTTAGGTGCTTACTCGGCTTATCAAATGACTAGACCGGCAGGTGCTTAGATGGATAAAGTATTAACTAGAAAATTATTTAGACAAAAGTATTTTCAATCACAACTTCCTATAAAGAAATATCAAGAAGGTGGTATAGCTGCTTTATCTCCAAAAGAAAAAGCACTTTATGCAGCAACCTTTGCAGCACCTCTATTACAAGCTAAACAAGCCAAAGGACAAACTAGATTATCTTCTTTGTTAGAAGCTTTTGGTGCAGGCTTAGAAAAACTTCCTGCTACTATGTTAGCTATTGAAAAAGCTAAACCTAAAGGTACAGGAACAGTAATTAGACAAGCAACTGAATTTGAAAAAGTAAATGTACTTGGAAGAAATCCAAAAGAAAGAGTTGTAGTAAAAGTTACTGATGGACAAATAGAAGGTATTGTAGATAAGCCTACAGCTTCTGAAACAGAGAAGACAGCTAAAAGAGAAGCGGCTTTAGAAGGAGCAGCTAGAATTTATTCTCAACTTGGTCCTGATCCAAGTGTATATCCTACAGGCCCTATTAGAGGTAGAATAGGTAAAGTTGCAGCTTACTTTGGAGTTGCGCCTAATATAGCTAGAATAAATACAGAATTAGAAAGTTTTAGAAAAGATGCTATCCAAGCAATGAGGGGCGCACAAGTAGGTCCACTAGAAGAAGCAAGCTTTAATGCAATCCTTCCTTCGTTAACAGATGCACCTACAGTTATTAAAGCTAAAATGGATACAGCAATAGCTAAACTAAAAGCATTAGATGATAGAATAAAACCTGACGGTACAGTAGGCAAAGCGTATACTGCTGAAGATATTGTTAGAGAGTACGGACAAGATTTAAGTAAATTTAATATTTCAATGGATGAAATTAGTTACGACCCAGCATTAAAAACTTTTGATATTCAAGGTGGTGTTTTAACTGAGGTAGGACAATAATGGGACAGATAAATGTAAAAGGATTAGGCGTTGTTAACATTGCTGGTGATACACCAACAGATGAAGAAGCAAAAGCAATTAAAACTAAAGTAGAAGAAAATCAAAAAAATATGTTGACTCAAGGTCCTGCTGAAAAAGCTACGGACGATTTTTTAAATGACTTTAGTTGGGGAAGATTAGTTACTGAAGCAGGTCTTGCAATCGGAGGATCTATCTTAACAGGAGGTTTAGCATTGCCAGGTCTAGCAGCTAGAGCAGGTATGTTAGCTCGACCATTCTTAACACAATTAGCGAAAAGCTCAATTGGTTCAGGAATTGGTGCAGGAACAGGTGCAGCTGTGTCTCAAACATTCGATCCTAAAGATGATGTAGTAAAAGAAGTTGTTAGAGCAGCTACTGAAGGTGCGTTAGCAGAAGCAGTAGGTGGTCCTGTTTTTATAAAAGGTGGTCAAGTTGTATCTAAATTTTTAGGTAAACCAAAAACATATAAAGCTATGTTAGATGGAGCAGAAAGTGCTGAGAAAGCTTTAACAGAAACAGCAGACAAAGTATTAGCTGATCCAAAAGCATACGCTCAAAAAATGGGTTTAACAGATACTCAAAGTAAAAGATTAACTGATTCTGCTACTATGTTTAAAAAATATGGTTTAACGCCTGGTGTTAAAACAACAAATAGAGCTGTAGAAATTATAGAAAACGTTACTTCAAAATCTTTAATTGGTGGTGCTGAAATTGAAACAATTAAACAATCAGCTAAGGATTTAGGTGAGTGGGCAGCTAAAGATATATTAGAAGATTTTAATAAAGTAGCCGATAAAGAAGAATTAGGTTTACTATTCTTTAATACTTTTGAAAAAGGTAATACTGCATTTAGAACTCAATCAGATAAGTTTTATGCAAATGTAGATAAGTTATTAGGTGCTAACAAATTTAAGCCAATTATACCTGTTAGAAAAATTGAGTCTAAATTAAAAGAAGTTATGGATAATATAGAAATACCTAGTGATAGTCCTATATATGGAACGTTTGGTGCTATAAGAAGAACAATGAGAGATAGACAAGGTTTATATACTTTTAAACAATTAAATAGTTTAAGAGGTGAGTTATTAGATAGAATGAGAGCTGTAGGTTACACTCAACCTAAAGCAGTTAGACAAATAGATGAAATAGTTAAATCTATTGATGATGTTTTAAGCCCTGAGTCTATTAGTAAAATACCTGGCTTTGATCCTAAAGCAGTTGTTGCATTAAAAAACGCAAATGAATTTTATAAATCAGGTGCTGATGTATTTGATAGAGGAGTTTTAAAAGGAATACTAAGTAGTAGACAAGCGGATGTTGTTGATAATGTGTTTCAAAAAATTGTTAAGACAGGAGATAAATCTAATTTAGTTGGAAAAGTTTTAACAGAAATAGATACTATGTCTAAACTTGGTAAAAACCAATTTGGTGCTATATCAGTTGCGGAAGCCAATACATTAAAAGGAACTTTAAAAGGACAATTCTTAAGTGATTTATTTGACAAATCAACAACAGGTACACCACAGTTTGGAGCATACATTGATGCTGCAACATTTACAGATAAATTAAAAGCTAAAGCAAGTACATTAAAAAAATTATACACACCTGATGAGTTGTCTAAAATTAAATCATTAGAAAATACATTAGCCTTTGCTCAAGGTGAATTAACAAGATCAGGAGGATTGCCTGGAGGTATTTTCATTCAGTTAAAGCAAGCAGGTGCAGCAGGTAAGATATTATCTTTTAGTACTATTTTAGCTGGAGCAGGTACAGCTGGTGCATTAGCAGGATTTGTTCCTGCGGCGGCTATTTTAGCTACACCATATGCTTTAAATAAAATGTTATTAAGTAAATGGTTTCAAAATAAATTATTTGCAGAGCCTGCTAAGTTAGCAGCTAAAGGTGAATTAACGCCATCTAAAGCAAGTGCAATTTACAGACAAATAGTTGGAAGAATGTTTACTGAAGGATATATTCCTGAAGATGAAAAAGATAGAGTTAATGCAGAATTAGATTTATTAAATCAACCACAACAACAAGCTCAACCACAACAAACTCAACCACAACAACAAAGATCATCATTGCAACTTCCTAGTTTTGCACCATCTAATGTTGGAGCATCACAATTATCTCCGCAAGCTAGAATGGCTTTAGCCGGTGGTAATCTAGATCAAGCTATTGCAGCACAAGGTGCTCAACCTCAGATGCCTCAACAGTTTAATAGAGGGGGTATCGTAAGTGCCAAGAAGTAAAGTTAATAAAGATATCCTAGCACATCAAAGAATCTCGGATCACGAGAAGCTATGCAGAATTATGCAGGAAGAAACAAATAAAAAAATATCAGCTTTACAACATGATATAAGTCGTATTGAAAAAATATTAATATCAAGTACAGCTTTTCTAATTACTTCTATGCTTGGAGTTATAGTTGCAATAGTCCTTAAAATGTCCTAAAAGGATTTGTGAAACTCATCAGAGATAAAACCAAATTTTACATTACTGATCTTAAGAGAGAAAATAAATACGACTATAAGCATTACACACGAAACGACGGCCACGGCCCACGAACCTATAATGTAGGTGAAAAGAAAATACCTTCCGTTACAACTATTCTATCAGCCACACAATCAAAAGAAAAAAGAGAAGCTCTAGATAAATGGAGAGAGCGAGTAGGTTATCAAGAAGCACAAGCCATCACACAGAAAGCTGCACTTAGAGGAACAGAGATGCACTATGTATTAGAACAATATATTAATGGTGTAGGTTATTTAAACTTATCTAAAGAAGGCGCTCAGGCTAGATTGATGGCTCACGAGATTGTAAATAATCTAGGCTCACTTAAAGTAGTATATGGCAATGAAGTAAGTTTAGCTTATGAAGATAAATGGGCAGGCTCAACAGACTTAGTAGGATTGTTTGATGATAAGCCAACTATTATAGATTTTAAACAATCTAATAAATTAAAAAAGGAAGAATGGATTGAAGACTACTATTATCAGATAGCAGCTTATTCACTAGCACATAGAAAAAGTTTTGGTNCTATCTTACAAGGTGTCATTTGTATTTGTACAAAGGAAGTAGAGTACCAACAATTTAAAATGGATACTCAGATGTTAGCTAGATATGAAGATAAGTGGTTTGAAAGAGTTGAACAATACGAGAAGCTTAATCAAAATAACGCTTAATATTATCTCCTAATATTTCTTTACTTAAATCTCTTTTACTATTTAATGAATTAACAACTAACTCATCAATTGTTTTAGGAACTAATAAATCTATATAAGTAACTTTAGCCGTTTGGCCAATCCTATGAGCCCTGTCTTCACTTTGATCACGGTGTTCAAGGTTATAAGAATTACTGAAATATATAACGTTCCTAGAAGCAGTAAGGGTAAGACCATAGCCACCAACACTAGGATTACCAACCAAGAACTTACACTGATCATCAGATTGAAAACGTTCGACAGCTTGTCTCCTATCTTCAACACTAATGGCTCCATAGATTTTAACAACGCTTTCTTTTCCATAGGTCTCCTCTAACATCTTTACGATCTGTTCTATGTTGTAGACATAGTTGGCCCATATTATACTCTTGCCTGAAGTCTCCTCCAATATGTTCTTCAATTCTTCTAGTTTAGGATTTGTTTTGAATGGTATGATCTCTCCTGAATTAGTTTTACTAAAACCACAAGTGACTTGGTGCAGTTTAATAATCTCAGTTAATTTGTTTGTATAAGATACTTCCTCATCTTCAATGATAGCCCTAGCTTCTTTTTTAAGTTTCTCATAAACTTTTTTCTGTTCATCGGTCATTTGTATTTCTCTAGTCAAATGTAATTTAGGTGGTAAGTCTAAACAATCTTGCTTAGTACAACGAAAAGAAAATAATCTTAGTCTCTGTTCTAATTCAGGTATGTTAATAAACTTAACAGGTATTTTAGTAGAGTGTGTACCTAAGTTAATTTCTCTAAGAATAGCGTATCTATTTCTAAATGTATAAAAAGAATTAAATCCCAAACACTCTTTACTTAAAAATTCACATTGGGTATAAAGATCTAATGGATTTTTTGTTACTGGGGAGCCTGTCAGTATACGTCTATACTTGGCCATATAACCCAACTTACACAATTCTCGCGTTCTTTTCGCACCTTTATTTTTTATTGTGGTACTTTCATCTACTATAAGCATAGTATCTCTACCACGTTTAAGTAATTGTTGTTTTAAGAATTTAATACCTTTGTCTCTAGATAAAGCTTCAATGTTCATTAACAGAAAAAAGAAATTGTTATATTTATATTTTTCTAATTTTTTTAAGTTATGTATCTTCCATAAAAAGATATCAGGTTTATTTTTAGAATGTACTTCTATTTCTTTAACCCAATTGGTATAAACAGAGTTAGGTGCAAGTACGATAACATCTGTAATTAATTTTTTTTCAAATAAATAATTTGCATTATCAATGGCAACTTTAGTTTTACCTGTACCCATTTCCATAAAGTAGGCATACACTTTTTGGTTGTATCCTGCTTCAAAAGCTTTTAACTGATGTTTGAATGGGGTAGTTTTAAATACATTTTGCTCCATAAAATATTTATAACTTTTTTCTTTACAATTGCAAATAAATAATTATAAGAACGAATCAAAAGGAGGTTCTATGGATTTAGAACAAGAGTCGACCATTGCGGTCGATACCGGTATGTCAAGTGACATTGCCGATTCTTGCAATAAGTTAATAGATACTCAGAAACAGTTAAAAGCGTTAGACGATCAAATAACAAAGTTACAAGAAGTAGAACGTAACCTTTCTGAGCAGACTATTCCAAACTTAATGCAACAAGCAGGTATTACGATGCTGAAGTTAGCAGATGGTTCATCTGTTGAAATCACAAAGAAGTATGCTGCTAGAATTCCTACATCTAAAGTAGATGAGGCCCACGATTGGCTTCGTGCTAATGGATTTGAAGATCTAATTAAAAATGATCTATCACTTTCATTTGGTATGAAAGAAGATAATCAGGCTAAAGCTTTAGCACAGGAATTAATTGAAAAAGGTTTTAACGTTAAACAGAAAACCCACGTACATCACAGTACTTTAGCTGGATTTGTTAAAGAACAAATTCAAGAAGGCAAAGAAGTACCGCACGATTTATTTGGTGTTTATGTAGCGGATAGAACTAAAATCACAACCAAGGAATAATATGCAAACCAAAGAAAATGCTCAGGCAAAAGAGCTACAAAAAAAAGATAGCGCAAAAGTACCTAGCACGATTAATTTAGAATCGATGGCAGGTCAAGGTTCGGAGTTTGTCACAGCAAGTGATCAAAAACTTCCGATGTTAAAAATACTATATGCTAACTCACCTGTCTTAGATGACACTGATGGCAAGTATATAGAAGGAGCAAAACCTGGAGACATCTACTCAGAAACATCCGGTACCTTATGGAAAGGAAAAGAAGGTATCCTAGTAGTGCCTTGTCTTTACATAAACACTTTTAATGAGTGGAAAGACAAAGGTGATTCGCCAGGCAGACCTATCAAGATACATACAGATCCTGATATTATGACACAGACCAAAAGAGGAGATGACAATAAAGATCGTCTACCTAATGGTAACTATGTTGAAGATACAGGTAATCACTTTGTATTTATCTTAGATAAAGACTATCAACCCGTAGAACAAGCATTAATCACAATGAAGTCTACACAAAAGAAAAAATCTAAAACTTGGAACACTATGATTAGTACAAGAAGAAGACAAGGAAAGAACGGTATGTTCAATCCTCCTAGATGGTCTACAGTTTATAGATTGTGTACTACTAAAGAATCTAACTCACAGAACTCTTGGTATGGTTGGGTTGTGGAATTTGATAAATTCTTAACTGAAGATAAAGATTTGAATTTATTAAAAACAACACAAGCCTTTTATCAATCAGCTATGAAGAGTGATATCTTTGGTAAAGTAGACTTTGCTGAGGAACAACAACAGGCTAAAAAAGTAGAAGCAACTCCGTTCTAATGATTAAGGATCTCTTAAAATTATTTGAAGGTGATCCTACTCAGTATCTCGTTACCTCTCTCACAGGGGAGGTAACGGAACGGGGAAAGCGTGAAGCAGAATGCATCACGATCCACGAACCTGTTACTGAGGAGATATGGAAGAATCATATTGAAGGAGTCAAACGAATAGGCATTAGACCTGAGAAAGGTGATAAGGCTAAATGGGGTTGTATAGATATAGACCCAAGAAATTATTCAAATTATTCATCTAAGAAATATATAGATTTAATTAAAGAAGCTAATCTACCTTTAGTAGTTACTAAATCAAAATCAGGTGGATTACATTTATTTTTATTTTTAAAAGATTGGGCTTTAGTCACAGACATATTAGAAGTTTTAAACAAATGGAATAATAAATACTTTGATAGTGATGAAGTATTTCCAATGAAGAAGGCTATGAATATGCCATACTTCAAAGCAGATGCAACAACTGAACACGGTTATGATGATGATGGTACACCAATCTTATTAGGTAAGTTTATAGAAATAGCTAAAGCAAAAATAAAAGATATAGAAGATTTAAAAGAATTTAAATTAAAAGAATATGAACCTGAATTTGAATACAGTAAGTTTCCACCTTGTATACAAAATTTAATTAGAGAGAAATGGTCAGGCAATCATAGAAATGATATTTTATTTAACGCAGGTATCTTAGCACTTAAGCAACACGAACATAAATTAAGTAAAGAGGAACTGTTTAATATTTTAAAAGAACGTAACAAACAATTCTTTGCAACTCCTCTACCTGAAAATGAAATACAAACATCATTATTAAAATCATTAACTAGTGCAAAAGAATATTCGTTTAAATGTCCACCTAAGTATGGCGCTCTATCACCTATCTGTAATAAGGAAGTATGTAAGAACAGACCACTAGGTATAGGAGCAGAAGCACCTGATATTGTAAATGATTTTAAAGATATAACTTACAGTAGAGATATTAAATCAATTGAATATAGTTTTAATTTAAATGATGAGTTTATTACAGTTAGACCTGAAGATATGGCGGATGAGAAAGCTTGGAGAAAGAGATTATTAAATTATAAAATCTATTGGAAGACTTTACCTAGACCTAGAAAAGGCCCATCACCATTTGAAATGCTTATGAGTCATATTGTGATGAATGCTGTAGAGGATAATGAATCTAAATGGTTAGATGTATTGAATGAACAGCAGTACGATATTCTTAAAAAATTCTTTGAAGATCATTTAGAGGTAGATGACTTTGCAAAAATTAAAGACGGCTTTGTCATTATGGATTCTAAAACTAAGAACTGTTACTTCAAACAAGTTACGTTAAAGAAATTTCTAACAGGCAAAAAATATTTTAATACATCTAAAGAAGCTATGAAGTTATTAGGATGTAAGAAATTAGAATATCATGAAGGTGAAAAGAATGTATGGTGTGTAGAGATGCCTGAATTTGTGGAATACAAAAAGGTAAAAACAAAACCTAAGCAAGAGGAAAATAAACTATCGGAGCTAGATGATGAATACCACACAGGAAAATTCAGAACTTGATTATCTAAAGTCATTAAAACAAAAGACGATTAAGATATTTGGTCCTCCAGGTACAGGTAAAACATTTACGCTTATTGAAAGAGTTTTAAAAGGACATCTTAAAAAAGGTATACAACCACAACAAATAGCCTTCTTATCTTTTACAAACAAAGCGGTTAACACAGCTAGAGAAAGAGCTCTAGAAGCTTTTCCTCATTTCTCATCAGATGACTTTTATAGATTTAATACTTTACATAAATATTGCAGAAGATTTTTTGATGAAGAAGTATTTGATCCTAAAGATTGTATGATTGATTATGCATTAGAGAATAGTATTGTTAAGAAATCAGATACTAGATTATCTGATGATGACTTCACTTATAAAGATTGGTCCTTACAAGTATATAGTAAAGCAAGGAACTTAAGAGTAAATCCAACTGAAGCATATAAGAGCGAATCATATAAGAAAGATAATATAGATGTGTTCCTTAGAAAAATACAAACCTATGAAAGCTACAAGGCCCACGGTAAACAAAAACCATTTATAGATTTTGATGATATGATTCAAAGAGCTGTAAAAGAAGTTACCTTTCCATCTTTAGAAATATTAATATTAGATGAAGCACAAGATTGTACACCACTACAGTGGGATGTAATTTATAAGATGTCTAAGAATGTAAGAAGAATTTATTTAGCAGGAGATGATGACCAAGGTATTTATAAATGGAATGGTGCAGACTCTAGATATTTTACAGAATACTTTCCCGGTAGAAAAGTTAGATTAAGAAAGACAAGAAGATTTGGAGAAGCTATACACCACTTCTCTCAAATTATAAGAAGAGGTATCGAAGGCAGTATTGAAAAAGAATATCAACCATCCAATCAAAAAGGATATGTTAAAAGCTATCAGCAATTTAGTAAGATACCTTTTAATGAAGAGCAAGGTACTTGGTTTATTTTGGGTCGAATTAACACAACTGTAAATGAATTAAGAATGTTAGCTAAAGATGCAGGTTTATATTTTAAAGATAATCACGGTAATAAATGCTTTGATGATAAGCAATGGAAAGCTATTAAGGCTTGGACAAAATTAAATAATGATAAAAAGTTAAATAAAATAGAAGCACAAAATTTATATAGATACATAAGAGAACTAACAGAAGCTGATTATAGAACAGAAAAGTTTTGGTCTGCTGAACCTGACTTTAAAGAATATGGATTTGAAGAACTTAAACAATGGTGTGGTTTAGATTTAGATGATAAAGCTAAAAAGAAACCTTGGTATTGGATATTAAGAAGAAACTTTAAACCAGGTCAAACAAGAAATTTTATTAGATTACTTAGACGATATGGTCAAAAAGAATTAGATGCTGAACCTAAGATTATTATAGATACTATACACTCTGTTAAAGGAGATGAAGCAGATCACGTAGTTATGTATAGCAAAACAAATTACCCATCTAATTTTAAAACAAAAAATAAAGATGATAAAACAGATGAACGTAAAGTATGGTACACCGGTGCAACAAGAGCAAAAAAGTCTTTACATTTACTTCGAACTGACTATAAGTATAGCTATCCGATTGGTTCGGACTATTTAATTTATGTACAGGAAAAACAAAATGACAAATAAAAATATGTTTGATGAAGTGTTTCCACAAGAAAGACAGGTAGGTGGGAGTCACTATAAATCTTTTCACATTCAGCCGTATGAATTTATTTCTAAAAACAATCTCTCGTTCTTTCAGGGAAATGTTGTGAAGTATGTTTGTAGGTACTTATCAAAAAATAAAATAGAAGATCTACAAAAGATAATTCATTATTGTGAATTAGAAATATTAAAATTAAAAGATGACAACAAGTAAATGTATTAATTGCAATAAAAGAGATATTGCGTTTGATTGTCTTTATTATTGTAAGAAATGTTATTATAAATTATGCAAGATAAAACATGTATTAAATGTACTAAGATAGCAGTTGTTATAGACAAAGGATTTGATTTGTGTGGTGATTGTTATTGTAAAGAATATAAACTAGGAAAATACGAATATAAAAAAGATGAGGATACAGTAAGTGAAACATCTAGATCTGTTTAGTGGCATAGGTGGCTTTGCATTAGGTTTACAAAAAGTAGGATTTGAAACAGTTGCTTTTTGTGATATTGAAAAGTATTGTCAGCATTTATTAAAAGAAAAATGGAATGGAGTAAAAATTTATAATGACGTCAGAGAAATCACAAAAGAAAGATTCGAAGCAGATGGAATTGAATCTCCCGAAATCATCACGGGTGGTTTCCCGTGCCAGCCGTTTAGTGTCGCAGGAAGTAGAAAAGGAACAGATGACAACAGACATCTTTGGCCAGAAATGTTTAGAATCATTAAAGAGTTTAAGCCAAGGTGGGTTATTGGCGAAAATGTGCGAGGCATTGTTAGTATCCAAGACGGCTTGGTATTCGAGACAGTGTGCACTGACTTGGAAAGTGAAGGTTACGAAGTACAAACGTTCAATATTCCAGCTGTCGGCGTCGGCGCACCGCATAAAAGAGAACGAATTTGGATTGTGGCGAACTCCCGATGCAGTGTCAGGAGGGAGCAATCTTCCAGGAATTCAGAAAGCATTAGATCAGGGACATTTAAAGAGACCGAGCGGTCAACAGATACAAGTGAGATTACAAGACCAAGTGAAAGAGCCGAGACTATGGCCGACACCTACAACAATGGATCACGTAAAGAGAAAAGGAATGAGACCATCGAGAGCAGCTACAAACAGAAAAACAGGTTATCTATCAGAGATGGTAACGATGTGGCCAACTCCAACACAGGGAATGTGGAAGCAGGATGTGAACGACAAGGGGGAATATGCCGAGAGGATACAAGCGAAGGGCAATCAAATAATGTTACCGGCAGCAGTGAAGTTATGGCCAACACCAACAGTGAACGACAGCAAGAACAATGCAGGCCCAAGTCAATTCAAGAGGAAGGGAACGAACTTGAATGTAGCAGTAGCCAAAGCGGGGGAAACTTCTGGGACATTGAACCCGACGTGGGTAGAGTGGTTAATGGGTTACCCGGCAGAGTACACAGACTTAAAGGATTGGGAAACGCTATCGTCCCGCAAATCGCGGAAGAAATAGGAAGAGCAATAATGAAAGCTGAACAATGAACAACGAATTTTATTTTCATAGAAGAATAAAATTTACTGCTCTTAGACAAAGTAAGAAAGCAGTACTAGCTGAGATTTATGAGATTAGTGGTACATCTTTTTGGTCGTTAGAACATAAGTATAAAGATATTTTAAAACCTATGCAAATTTGGTTACCTAAAAGTTGGTTTAAAGTAGATCTTCATAATCAATTTTGGATTTGGGAAAAAGGTGTAATAAATGCCTTAAATAAATTAATTGAAAAAAGAATAGGCACAATACACTAATGAGTTTACAATTATCAATGACATTTAAAAAACATATATGGTCAACGCCGTCTGAGTTTAAAGATTTAAGTGATGCTAAAGAAATAGCTATCGACTTAGAAACAAGAGACGATGGAATTAATGAAGGACTAGGTGCAGGTTGGGCCATAGGTAAAGGAGAGATAGTAGGCTTTGCTGTAGCTGTAGAAGGTTGGCAAGGATACTTTCCATTTGCACACTATGGTGGTGGCAATATGATACCTGAACAAGTTAAAAATTATATGAAGTCTGTATGTGCTTTACCTTGTCCTAAAATATTTCATAACGCACAGTATGATGTGGGTTGGTTAGAAGCATCAGGTATAAAAGTAAATGGTCAGATCATAGATACGATGATAGCAGCCGCACTAATAGATGAGAATAGATTTTCTTATTCATTAAACTCTTTATCGATTGATTATTTAAATGAAATAAAAGCAGAAGCAGATTTAAAAGAAGCTGCAGCAGCTCACGGTGTAGATGCTAAAGCAGAGATGTGGAAGTTACCTGCAGAGCATGTTGGATTTTACGCTGAACAAGATGCACGGCTCACGCTCCTATTATGGCAAAGGTTTAAACAAGAAATATTGTCACAAAGTTTAAGTACAGTTTGGGAATTAGAATCTGAACTATTACCTTTGTTAATTAAGATGAGAAGAAAAGGTGTACGAGTAGAGGTAGAACGTGCTGAAGACCTACGTAAAACAATGCAACTCCAAGAAAAAGAAGTATTAAAACAAATAAAGAACGTTGCAGGAGTTGACGTAGAAATATGGACTGCACGACAAATTGCGAAAGCGTTTGATAAACTTGGTGTAGTTTATCCAAGAACTGCAAAAACAGACGAACCATCATTCACTCATAATTGGTTGGTTAATTGTAATCATAAGATAGCTAAACTTATACTAGAGGCAAGAGAGTTAAACAAGTTTCATAATACATTCTTAACATCAATAATGAAGTATCAAGTAAATGGTAGGATACATGCAGAAATACAACAGCTTAGATCTGATAATGGTGGAACTGTATCAGGTAGATTAAGTATGTCTAATCCAAACCTACAACAAATACCTGCAAGGAATAAGGATTTTGGTCCTAAGATAAGATCATTATTTATACCTGATGAAGGTTGCAAGTGGGGAAGTTTTGACTACTCACAACAAGAACCACGAATGACGGTGCACTATGCAGCTTCAATTGGAGAAGGTTATGAAGGTTCAAATGAATTAATAGATGCGTATAAAAATGCATCTGCAGACTTTCACCAAACAGTAGCTGAGTTAGTAGGTATTGAAAGAGGCCAAGCTAAAACAATTGGTTTAGGTTTGATGTATGGTATGGGTAAAAATAAATTAGCAAACAGTTTAGGTTTATCTAGAGAAGAAGCTGAATCGCTTATTGCAAAATATAATCGTAAGGTACCTTTTGTTAAAAAACTTTCTGATAAATGTATGTCTACAGCACAAGAGAAAGGTGTAATAAGAACTAAGAAAGGTAGAAAATGTAGATTTGATATGTGGGAAACAAGAGATTTTGGTTTACATATAGCAGAGAAACACGAAAATGCTGTGGCTAAATATGGTAAAGACAATATTAAAAGAGCTTACACTTACAAAGCATTGAACAGATTAATTCAAGGATCATCAGCAGATCAAACCAAACAAGCTATGTTAGATTGTTTTAAAAAAGGTTTTATGCCGGTATTACAAATACATGATGAGTTATGTTTCAATGTAGAGAATGAAGAGCAAGCAAAAGAAATAAAAAATATAATGGAGAACACAATAGAGTTTAAAGTACCTTTTGTTGTTGAGTATGGTTTAGGAAAGTCTTGGGGTGATGCTAAATAATAAAATTAAAAATAGATTAAGTACTGAACACATTGCTTATTGTGCAGGTTTATTTGATGGAGAAGGTTGTGTGCAATATAAACTTTATCCAAGAAAATATAAAAGCGGTAATATGGGAAAAGTATGGGCCCTTACTATGGAAATTAATATGACCGAGATAGAACCCTTACATTATTTTTTAAATGTAGTTAAACACGGAACTGTTACTTATAAAAAAAATTATGGCTTAGGTAAAAAAGATCAATGGCGTTGGAGAGTATCTCACCGTAAAGCATTTGCCGTTGCTCAAATGATTTATCCTTATTCGATTGTTAAAAGACCAAAACTTTTAATGATAATTAATCACTATGCTTTAGATAGGCCGACAAGTATCCTAGAAGAAAAAGCGAAATTTTCTAAATTTTGAAAGTTAAACTAAGCTGTTGCTTGTAAACTTTCTTCTATATCTTGATATTTAATCTGATTTCTTACAGACTTAATATCATTCTCTGTTTTCAACATATCAACAGTACATAGACCATTAGTCATTAAATCTGCCGACCATTTATGTTCCAGATGTTGAAGTTTTTTCAACAGAGAGAGTTTCACTGGACTCATTTATTTCCTCATATGTTATAAAGGTTATTTTTTTATTGTAAAAATCTTCATTAATAATTTCTACAGAACCTTCATTAACTTTTTTAGAAAACTTATTTAAGGCTTCGTCGCTAGAGTCTGCCTTAATTGTATCCACTAGATATTTTCCCAAAGCTCTAGCTTGGATACGATAAGTCTTCATAAGATAGGATAAGACAATTTGTCATATATGTCAAGACTAGTGTACTTTAACTTAAAATCAAGTTAATTTATGGGGTATGGGGTATGATGGCCTGTTAGTATCTACTGTCAATTCTGAGGCCTCCCAGGGGCCTTTAAAAGGGTGTATTTAAGGCATATTATGGTATGATAGTGTATGTTTGAACTTGCAGCAAGTTATAAAGGTTTAGTAATAGCTTTAATACTAGTTAATGGAGATTTACTAAAAGTAGAATTGTTTGATGATACTTGTGCTGAGTTTTGGGATAAGCACGTAATTACTCACGAAAGAAAAATTGTTTTACCAAAACAAAACCATTACTTTCATACTTTTAAAGGTGAGGTTGTTGTTGGTTACCATTGTAGTGATAAAGAGCCTAAATAGATTCTTGCTCTTTACAAGAAAAATTAACTAAAAGCTTATGTTTATTTACTTCTTCAACACCTATTTCTCTTATAACACCCATAGCATTAAGAAAACCTGCGGTTGCACA
>JGI11772J19994_1000114_pt1 | contig 16602 bp, 24 predicted proteins | sample Etolagsurwater0m_FD_19994 | JGI IMG/M metagenome (IMG submission 19994) | reverse complement strand
GACGGCTCGTGTGCTCAAGGCAGAGGCCGAAAGGGGCGGTGATGACTGGGAAGTGATCGAGTTTCCGGCGATTTTGCCCTCTGAACAGCCGCTGTGGCCAGAGTTTTGGTCCGAAACGGAGTTAAAAGCCCTCCGAGAGGAGCTACCCTTTCCAAAATGGATGGCTCAGTACCAGCAGAACCCGACATCTGACTCTACGGCGATCATTAAGCGTGATTGGTGGCAGATTTGGGACTCTGACAACCCCCCACCTTGTGATTTTGTGCTGATGGCATGGGATACGGCCTTTGAAAAGTCAAATCGTGCTGACTATTCGGCGTTAACCACGTGGGGTGTGTTCTATCAGGACGACGACACGGGTGTGGCACAGGCAAATATCATTTTATTGAACGCGTTCAGAGAGCGGATGGAGTTTCCGAGGCTGAAACAGGTCGCTCTGGAGCAATATAACGACTGGGAGCCGGACTCGATCATCATCGAGAAGAAGGCTTCTGGTGCGCCACTCATCTATGAGATGCGGGCGATGGGTATCCCAGTGCAGGAGTTCACTCCTACAAAAGGGAACGACAAGATTACCCGACTAAATGCGGTTGCGGACATTTTTGCCAGTGGCAGAGTATGGGCACCCAACACACACTGGGCTGAGGAAGTCATTGAAGAAGTTGCAAGTTTTCCTTCGGGAGATCACGATGACTACGTTGACTCTACGTCGCTAGCCCTAATGCGGTTCCGGAAAGGTGGGTATATTCGGACACTGCTAGACGAAGAAGACGAACTACCCGCATTTAGACGACCGCAAGCAGCGTATTATTGAGGATTGAGCAATGGCAATTGACAAGGCAGTGAACCAAGCCCCTATGGGGATTGATGAAATGATGGCGCAGGCCGCCAACATGGAGCCAGATATTGAGATCGAAATTGAAGACCCAGAAGAAGTTACCATCAACGTCGGAGGAATGGAGATTGTTCTCGACCCGGACGATATGTCCGACGACGAAGACTTCGGGGCCAACCTCGCCGAGGAGATGGACGAGGAACAACTCGCCACACTCGTTGGTGAACTGGTTGAAGACTTTGAAGAAGACGCTAACTCGCGTCGTGACTGGATGCAGACTTATGTAGACGGCCTTGAGCTGCTGGGCATGAAGATCGAAGATCGTACAGAACCGTGGCCCGGTGCTTGTGGTGTTTACCACCCCCTCCTGTCTGAAGCTCTTGTTAAGTTTCAGTCTGAAACGATGATGGAAACCTTCCCGGCACAGGGGCCGGTCAAGACGAAAGTCATTGGTAAGGAAACCCCAGAGAAGTTGGAAGTCTCTCGGCGCGTCAAGGATGACATGAATTATCAACTAACAGAGAGGATGGTTGAGTATCGTCCAGAGCATGAGCGCATGCTGTGGGGTCTCGGTCTCTCTGGTAACGCCTTCAAGAAGGTGTATTTCGATCCGGGTATGCAACGTCAGGTTGCTATTTATATACCTGCCGAAGATGTAGTAGTGCCCTACGGCGCGTCTAATATCGAGACGGCTGAGCGTGTCACTCATGTCATGCGGAAAACCGCTAATGAAATCAAGAAGTTACAGGTTGCTGGCTTTTACCGTGACGTAGAGCTGGAAGAACCGGGCGATACATTAGATGATATCGAGAAGTCGATTGCAGAGAAGATGGGCTTCAGTGCGACTTCTGATGACCGTCATAAAATTCTCGAAATGCACGTTGACCTCGATCTGCCGGGTTACGAGGATGAGGATGAAGACGGGAATCCTACAGGTATTGCGTTACCGTACGTGGTTACTATTGAGAAGAACTCGGAAGAGATTCTTGCGATTCGTCGCAACTGGAACCAAGACGATAAAGCACAGCAGAAGCGCAACCATTTTGTTCATTATAGTTATGTACCCGGTTTTGGCTTCTATGCTTTCGGTCTTATTCATCTTGTTGGTGCTTTCGCTAAGTCAGGTACGTCCATCATCCGACAGCTCGTTGATGCGGGCACCCTCTCCAACCTACCCGGAGGGTTCAAAACCAAAGGACTACGGGTCAAGGGAGACGACACGCCCATATCCCCAGCGGAGTTTCGTGATGTAGACGTTGCCTCGGGCACAATCCGCGACAACATCATGACGCTACCTTATAAGGAGCCTTCACAGGTTCTGGCCAGCTTGCTAGGTACAATCGTTGAAGAAGGTCGCCGGTTCGCTTCCGCGGCGGATATGAAGATCTCTGACATGTCAGGGCAGGCGCCTGTTGGTACCACTTTGGCAATCTTGGAGCGTACGCTCAAGATCATGTCTGCCGTTCAGGCACGCATCCACTACTCAATGAAACAGGAGCTTAAACTCCTGAAGGGCATCATCCGTGACTATGCAGATGATGAATATAGCTATGAGCCTAGCACTGGCGAGCCTATGGACCGTGGCCGTGACTACGATCAGGTCGAAGTTATCCCTGTTTCTGACCCGAACGCGGCGACAATGGCGCAAAAGGTCGTTCAGTACCAAGCAGTGTTGCAAATGGCGCAGTCTGCACCCCAGCTTTATGACATGCCGTACTTACACCGGCAGATGTTAGAAGTTTTAGGAATAAAGAACGCTGAAAAACTGGTTCCAATGGAAGATGACCAGAAGCCGACCGATCCTGTCACAGAAAATATGAATCTACTGCAAGGTAAGCCGGTTAAGGCGTTCTTGTATCAGGATCACGAGGCGCATATTGCTGTCCACATGGCCGCAGCCCAAGATCCGAAGATGATGGGTATGTTGCAGCAAAGCCCGATGGCCAAAACCATTGGCGCGGCTTTCCAAGAGCATTTGGCAGAGCATTTGGCGATGGCGTATCGCAAGCAGATCGAAGACGCTGCTGGCGTTCCTTACCCAACACCAGACGACAAGATGGACGAAGCGACAGAGCTGGAGATCTCTCGTTTGGCGGCTGCCGCAGCACAACAGGTGCTCGGTCAGAACCAAGCGGAACAGGCTCAGAAGCAGGCTCAACAAGCCCAGCAAGATCCGATTGTCCAAATGCAGCAAGCCGAACTGCAGATCAAGCAGGCAGAGGCTCAGCTCAAAGCCCAGAAGATGCAGGTCGAAGCCGCCGAAAAGGCCGACCGGTTGGAGCTGGAAAGAGAACGTATCGCATCGCAAGAGCGCGTTGCAGGTATGCAAGTCGGAGCGAAGATCGCTTCCGAGAAAGGCAAGTTATCTGCCCAACAGCAGAAAGATGGGTTGGAGATGGGTATCGAAATTGCCCGTGAAGCAGCCCAAGAAGACCGCGCTATGCGGCAACAACAAACTCAGCAACCTCAAGGTGAAGAATGAGTACAGACCTACTGAAGTACCTCGCTGACAAAATCAACGAGGAGAGAGAAGTTATTGTGGAAGATCTTGCAGCCGGTAAGGCTCCCGATCATGCCCAATATAAGCACGCCACTGGCGTAATTCGCGGTCTTATGATCGCAAACAACATCGTGCGAGAAACAGCACAACGTATGGAGAACCAAGACGATGACTGAAATCCTAGTCGGCACAAACCCCGATAACCCGGATGAAGCAACAGAGCTGCCGGATACGGCGGAAAAGAAGGCAAAACAACTGCCAGATCCTTCTGGGTACCGCATCTTATGTGCGATTCCAGAGCAGGAAACTACGTTTGGCGACAGTGGCTTAATTAAGTCCGCTGAGACCCTACACAACGAGGAGCTACTCACTACTACCTTATTTGTAATGAAGCTCGGTCCTGATTGTTATAAGGACGAAACACGGTTCCCATCGGGGGCTTGGTGTGCAGAGGGGGACTTTATTCTTGTCCGTCCACACGCCGGTACACGTGTGAAGATCCACGGTCGTGAGTTCCGAATCATTAACGATGATGCGGTCGAAGCGGTGGTTGAAGATCCACGTGGAATATCCAGAGCCTAAAGGAGGCACAAATGAACGCAGAAGCACAGAAAGCCGATACTGAAGAAGAGTTCGATTTTGAAATCGAAGAGGAGCAGGAGGTCGCTGAACAGGAACAACCTGAGAAGGACGAGCCTGAGTTAGAGATTGAAGATGACACACCGGAAGAAGACCGTGGCCATTCGCCAATGCCTAAGGAGATTGTCGAAGAGCTTGAAGCAGACGAGCTGGAGGACTACTCCGACAAGGTGAAGCAGCGCCTGAAGCAGATGAAGAAGGTGTGGCATGACGAGCGCCGTGAGAAAGAGAAGGCGTTTCGTGAGCAGCAGGAAGCTATCCGGCTAGCTCAAAAGGCTATGGAGGAGAATAAGCGCCTCAAAGCCAGTTTATCAAAGGGCGAGGAGACGCTAGTAAGTACGTACAAACAAGCGGCTGAACTCGAAATGAAGAACGCTGAGCGTGCTTATAAAGAAGCACACGAGCTTGGCGATACTGACCAGATGCTAGAAGCACAGCGACAGCTCACTGCGGCTAGTTACAAACTTCAGCAAGCTCAAACATTTAGACCAAGTTCTTTACAACAGAGTGAGGTTGATGTACAAACTGAAGCAAATGAAGTTCAGGTACCTGCCCCTGACGCCAAAACACTTGCGTGGCAAGAGCGCAATACATGGTTCGGGCAGGACCAAGAGATGACTGCTCTCGCACTCGGCTTACACCAAAAGCTAGAACGAGAGAACGGTGCTCAGTTTATTGGCACCGATGATTACTGGCGGACCGTTGACAGCACAATGCGACGCCGGTTCCCGGATTACTTCGGGGAAGATGAAACGACTGACGGGGGCGGCAAGCCCGTCAAGAGCGCAGAGAAGAAGCCCGCCACGGTAGTTGCTCCGGCATCCCGTAGCAGGTCTCCAAAAAAGATCGTGCTAAAGAGATCGCAAGTTGAAATTGCGAGAAAACTGGGATTGACCCCTGAGCAATATGCTCGGGAACTGAAGAAGATGGGGAACTAATCATGGCTACACAAGAGAAAGCTGCTTCTAACAACAGACTTGCACGCGAACTGGAAACAAGAGCTACATCGGAACGTCCGAAGGCATGGCAACCTGCCTCTGTATTACCAGAGCCAGATAAGCAGCCGGGTTATGCGTATCGTTGGGTTCGGGTGTCTCAGATGAATCAGGCCGACCCGCGCAATATTTCATCCAAAATGCGCCAAGGTTGGGAGCCGGTTCGGATTGAGGAACAGCCCCAGTTCAAAATGTTCGTGGACCCAGACAGTCGTTATAAAGACAACGTCGAAGTTCAAGGACTGTTGCTTTGCAAAATACCGGAAGAGTTTATTCAGCAGCGTAATGACTATTACTTAAAGCAGAATCAAGCTCAGATGGAGTCTGTAGACAACAACTTTATGCGTGAGAACGATCCTCGGATGCCTCTATTTGCGGATAGAAAGTCCAAGACATCGTTTGGGAAAGGCAATTAAATTTTTTAGGAGAATGAGCAATGGCTACTACAGCAGCTCCATATGGCCTGAAGCCGGTAAAACGCGCTGATGGCATGCCCTATGCAGGGGCTACTTCTACCTATCTGATTGATCCTGCTGGTGAAGCTACTAACCTGTTTAACGGTCAAGTAGTCACTATTGGGGCAGATGGGTATATCGCACTGGCTACAGGCACAGGCGCGGACATCACTACTAACAACCTCGGCGGTGACACTATTGGTGCTATCGGTGTATTTGTTGGTTGTGAGTACGTTAACGCTCAGGGCCAAGTAATCCACTCTCAGTATTACCCAACGGGTACCGCTAACGGTGGGCCGATTAAAGCGTATGTTGTTGACGATCCAAATGTACTGTTCCAAGCACAGCTTGACGGTTCTGGAGCGCAAACCATCATCGGTACAATCACGAAGTTTGCTGCTCAGCAGTCTACTTCTACTGGTTCTACTACGACTGGTAACTCAACTTCAGCGTTGGACGCTACAGTCCAAACTACAGTAGGCGCGTTTAAGATCGTTGGTCACGTGTCTGATCCTTCGGACGATTACCCAGATGTTTTGGTCAAGATCACCAATGGTGCTCACATGATGACCATGAACACTGGCGTATAAGGAGTAATACAACATGGCAATTTCACGCGCCCAGCTCCTTAAAGAGCTACTTCCCGGTCTGAACGCACTGTTCGGCTTGGAATATCAAAAGTATGGTGAAGAGCACAAAGAAATCTTTGAAGCAGAGACTTCTGAGCGTTCTTTCGAGGAAGAAACTAAGTTGTCTGGATTTGGAACTGCTCCTGTAAAGGAAGAAGGTTCTTCAATCTCTTATGACAACGCACAAGAAGCATGGACTTCGCGTTACACACACGAAACTATTGCTCTTGGATTCTCTATCACTGAAGAAGCGGTAGAAGATAACCTATATGACTCATTGTCATCTCGTTATACCAAGGCATTGGCTCGTGCTATGGCGTACACCAAGCAGACTAAGGCTGCTGCTGTACTGAACAACGGCTTCGACTCTAGCTACACTGGTGGCGATGGTGTTGAGCTATTTTCTACAGCGCACCCACTTGTTTCTGGTGGAACTAACTCAAACGAGCCTTCAACTGCGGCTGACCTTAACGAAACTTCTTTGGAAGCGGCTGTTATTCAGATTGCAGGTTGGACTGACGAGCGTGGTCTGTTGATTGCAGCTAAGCCACGTAAGCTCATCATTCCACCAGCGTTGATGTTCGTTGCAACTCGTCTTCTCGATACGGAAGGCCGTGTAGGAACTGCGGATAACGATTTGAACGCACTGCGCTCAAATGGTGCCATCCCAGAAGGCTACACAGTCAACCACTTCTTGACTGACGATGACGCATGGTTCTTGACTACTGATGTACCTAACGGTCTCAAGCACTTCGTACGTACGCCAATGGCGACTGGTATGGACGGTGACTTCGATACTGGTAACGTACGTTACAAGGCTCGTGAGCGTTACAGCTTCGGCTGGTCAGACCCACTGGGAATCTTCGGATCTCCGGGTGCTGCGTAAGTAGCTTTTAAGCTACTGCAATAGGGGGAGCTTCGGCTCCCCTTTTTATTTGACTCAATCTTTTACCTGTGCTTTAGTAAGCGTAACTAGGAAATTGGTGCGTCGGACTGACCTAGCAGACGACATGCAGACAGGCGCACTTAACTCGCATGTGAGGACATCGCAATGGCATCAACTACCTTTTCAGGTCCAGTCACCTCTACGGCTGGCTTTATTACAGGATCAGATTCTCTCGTAAGTGTTGCAGCAAACGTTACGTTAACTTCAGCAGCTCACGCAGGGCGTACAATGGTTCTCGGTGTTGCTACAGGAGCAACTGTTACTCTCCCTGCCGCAACTGGTACAGGTAACATCTACCGTTTCTTCGTTGGAACTACTGTAACTTCAAACGACTACATTATTCAGGTTGCTAATGCGACTGACGTAATGGCTGGCGTTGCAATCGTTGCAAACGATTCAGATGCTTCTGCTTCTATCTTTGAGACAGCGGCTGATTCAGACACTATTACCCTCGACGGTTCTACAACTGGCGGCATCCTTGGGCAAGTCATTACGATCCAAGACATGGCTTCCGGCGTATTTTCTGTAGTTTCCACAGGTGCGGCGACTGGTACAGAAGCGACTCCATTCTCTGCGGCAGTATCGTAAGGGGTGAGCTATGGGCAACTTGAACAGCAAGGTGCTTAATAAGGCAAAAAAAGCAGCGGCCCCTAAAAAGACCGCTGCTAAGAAGCCTGCAGCATCCAAAAAGAAAGAGGACTAAGCTATGTCTAGTTCGGATATTGAAGCCGCGTTCATCGAGGCCGCCGCTGCTGATGCTGATGGTGTTGCTACCGCGATTAACCTAGCTGAAGCGGGTGATCTGACTATTGATGGGGCACTTGCTTCTGGTGGATCGGTAACGTTTGACGAGCCACGTAACGTGACCATTACTTCTACTGGCGACGATACAGGCGTGACGTTCACTGTGACCGGCACAGATGAAACTGGCGCGGCGCAGACCGAAGCGATTACTGGCGTAAATGCTGGTGCAGCAACAGGTACTAGCTATTTCGCTACGGTTACTCAGATCGCGGCAAGTGGCGCTACTGACGGTAACGTGACCGCTGGATCTGGTTCTTCTATTGCGGCAGTAATTTTCCGTGGGCCTTTGAGACTGCGCGGCATATATGTCGTGAACTCTGGCACTGCGGGGACCATTACTTTCCGTCAAGGGTCAGCTACTGGTGCAATCCGCATGCAGTACAACACAACAGGAACCGATGCGAGCACTGAGTATCCGTCTGTCCCTGACTACGGCATCCTTTTCAAAGAGGGTGGCTACGTGACGTACGCGCAAGCGGCTTTGTCTTCAATGACATTGTTTTATAGCTAGGGTTTTTATGCGTGCTTACTACAAAAAAGGTGGTAAAACAGCCGCTTGGCAACGCAAAGAAGGAAAAAGTGAGTCTGGTGGGCTGAACGCCAAGGGCGTCGCTAGCTATCGGAAGCAGAACCCCGGTAGCAAGCTGAAGACGGCTGTCACTACTAAGCCCAGCAAACTCAAGAAAGGATCAAAAGCCGCTAAGCGCCGCGCTTCTTTTTGCGCTCGTATGAAGGGTATGAAGAAACGCTTAACTAGCGCGAAGACAGCGAATGATCCGAATAGCCGCATTAACAAAAGTTTACGTAAGTGGAACTGCTAATGGCGAGCAAGATACAAAAACTCAGCGAAGTTACAGTGTCGATGGAAGACCGGGAACTGCAGGCAAAGGATGTATTACTGCTGTTAGCTGGGCATGAAGAAGAATGTAGTTCTAGGTACGAACGTATAGAAGAGAAGCTGGCCGATCAAAAGGCGTTTCTTGAGAAATTAGATCTACGGATGTGGGGCTTAGCCGTACTTATCGTAGGTGTTGCTGTAGCAGAGAGGTTTATGTAATGGCGAGTAAATTATTGAAAGCAGTCAGCCCTTTAGCGGCGGCTAGTGGTGGGATCAAGAGCTTCGCTCAGAACTTCTCGCCCATGTACAACCTTGCCAAAAAAGATGACAAGGAAAACGACTCCTTACTTCGTAAAGCTATGAAGCAGGGCGCAGCGGGTAAAGCTGCCGGTATGAAGAAAGGTGGCAAAGTTAAGAAGAACCGTGGTGACGGTATCGCTCAACGTGGTAAGACAAAAGGACGTTTTGTATGAAAAAGCAAACAAAGATGGCTCGTGGCGGTAAAATGCCTATGACCAAAATGAAAGCAGGCGGCAGCAACAAAATGCCGATGGTAATGAAAGACGGCAAGATGGTACCTGCTTTTGCTGCGGATGGTGAGGGCAAAATGGCCCGTGGTGGCAAAACCAAGATGATGTCTCGCGGTGGCAAAACCGAAGAGAAGAAAATGGCTCGCGGCGGTAAGACTAAGATGGCTCGCGGCGGTATGGCTAAGACTAAGATGGCTCGTGGTGGTGCGTCTACGTTAAGAAAATGGGTCGCGGCGGATCAAGCGGCATCGATGGTTGCGCTATGAAGGGTAAGACTCGCGGTAGGGTAACCTAGCACCGTGGCGGAACGTGGTAATAAAGCGGTAGGGGAAGCACTTGTAAAAAACTACAAGGATGGCGACTCCTGCCCTATTGCTACAACTGACGTAGCCCTTAATACGAAAAACCGCGACATCGCTGTTAAAGAGCGAGGTTACGGACCCATGAATCCGGGCGAGCCTAACAAAAAGTTTTGGAAGGGTATCGCTGATTTATGGGACATTTCGGAAGAAGAGGCTAAGTCTTCCCGTTGTGCGAACTGTGCGGCGTTTATTCAGACCCCCAAAATGCTGGCGTGCATTGAAAACGGGTTGGGGCTTGATGATGACTATGCGCCGCAAGGCGCGAAAGATATGGGCGAAAATCGGTCCAGAACGCTTGAAGCCGCTGACTTGGGTTATTGCCAACTGTTTGCGTTTAAATGCGCGGCGGATCGGACTTGTAGGGCGTGGCTTTTTGGAGGCCCAATCAAGTAATGCAGTGGGTAAAAGAGTGGATTGCTGAGTTATCAGTTCCCGATGGAAAAACGGGAGTCCCTCTTTGTCCTTTTGCGAAAAAGGCTTGGGATAGCGGACTAGTAAAAGTTGTGAACACGAACGCCCTATGGGACACGGTTCACCAAGAAGTTAAAAGTTTTGGCACGTATAAAGTTGTTATGTGCGTGCAGGACGACCCACAGCAGGGGTATGAGGAGCTGGAGGCACGCTGTGATGCGTTGAACAACTGGTTTGTTTTTGTGGGGATGGACATTTGGTTGTTGTCCTACCAGAAAGATAAAACCATTGTGTTTGTTCAACCATTGTCAGATTTGGACTCCGCTGCCGTTGCCCTAGAGAAATTGGGGTACTATGCTGGGTATTCACCGGAAGATTACGACCGGTTGATACAGAAACGACGGATTTTGCGTAAGGGGCTCGACGATGAGACGTTATTATAAGGCGGGGGGCTCTACAAAGGACGCTTGTTATAGCAAGGTGAAGGCCCGCTATAGGGTATTTCCAAGTGCTTATGCAAGCGGTGCCATTGCTAAGTGTCGAAAAGTCGGGGCTAAGAACTGGGGCAATAAGAGTGGCGGTAAGAAAAAGTAAAAAGGGCGCCGCCCTCAAACGTTGGTTCAAAGAGGACTGGAAAGATGTTCGTACTGGGAAAGCATGTGGACGTAAAGAAGGTGAAAAGCGCGGTACGCCGTATTGTAGACCAAGCAAAAGAGTTTCTAGCAAAACTCCAAAAACGTCTGGGGAAATGACGGCAGCGGAGAAGAAGAAACGTATAGCGCAGAAAAAGCGTCTAGGACAACCAGCAGGTAAGCCACGTCGAGTGGCCCCAGCTAAAAGGAAGAAGTGATGGCAACATCGGGAACCGCAACATTTGATTTAGACCTTAACAACTTGGTTGAGGAAGCCTTTGAGCGTTGTGGTGTGGAGCTTCGTTCTGGTTATGATATGCGTACAGCGCGGCGTAGCCTCAACCTCCTGACTATCGAGTGGGCTAACCGTGGTATTAACCTGTGGACTATTGAGGAAGGCTCCGTAGCTCTGACCCAAGGCACAGGCACGTACGATCTCCCTGCTGACACTATTGACCTGCTCGACCACGTGGTTCGTACCGGTAGTGGTTCTACTCAATCGGATATCAGCATCACCCGTATTAGTGTGGCCACTTACGCCAGTATTCCTAACAAAAATGTTCAGGGGCGTCCGATTCAAGTGTGGATTGACCGTCAAGCGGATGTGCCACAGATTAACGTATGGCCTACTCCGAACAACGAAACGTACACCTTTGCGTACTGGCGTATGCGCCGTATCCAAGATGCGGGTAACGGTGTGAACACACAAGATATTCCATTCCGTATGCTGCCTTGTTTGGTGGCCGGACTAGCATATTACCTGTCCCTGAAGATTCCAGAGGCGATGAACCGTATTGAGATGCTGAAAGCATCATATGAAGAACAGTGGAACCTAGCGTCCTCCGAAGATCGAGATAAGTCTTCGCTGCGTTTGGCACCGCGTGAGTTCTTCTATTAAGGAGTAGCTATGGCTGTAAAGTTTGCCTCCGGCAAAAGAGCGATAGCCGTATGTGATCGGTGTGGGTTTCAGTACAAGTTGAAGCAGTTGAAACCGCTGACGATCAAGACAGAACAAGTAAATATTATGGTCTGCCCCACGTGTTGGGAACCAGATCAGCCGCAGCTACAGTTGGGCATGTATACGATTACAGACCCACAGGCGCTACGGAACCCGAGACCGGATAGCTCATATGAGCAGTCTCGTGATATACAGTGGGGGTGGAACCCTGTAGGGTTATATAATCCTTTGAAAATTAGTGGGTTACCAGATAACCTTAAAGCTGACGCTGAAGTCGGCACAGTGACCGTAACGACTTCGTAGGAGAAAGCGATGAAAGTAAAAGCTATGCCAAACCAACCACAGTCGGTACCAGTGCCGAATGTTGATGGCTACCCAAACAACGTGCCCAATACCCAGACCAAGAAGATGCGCGGTGCTGGTGCGGCAACGAAAGGCACAGGTTTCAGCGGAAAGTCTAACTAATGAATTACGCTACGTTGTTCAAAACAGTTCAGGCGTATGCGGAGAATGATTTCCCCGATACGGTTGTTATTGATACGTCTAGTAACGCTACTGATTTCTTAGCTAAGGAACAGATTGACACGTTTATTAGACAGGCTGAACAGCGCGTTTTTAACACCGTTCAATTGTTGGAACTTCGTAAGAACGTGACGGGGTCGCTGACTAGCGATAACGAATACCTTACAGTGCCTTCAGATTGGCTAGCTAACTTCTCGTTAGCGGTTGTTAACACGGACGGCTCCTACGGCTACTTGTTGAATAAAGACGTTAACTTCATTCGTGAGGCGTTCCCAGATCCAAACAGCACGGGCACACCGACCCATTATGCTATGTTTGACGATCAGTCTTATATCGTTGGTCCTACGCCTGACGCCGACTACACCGTAGAACTACACTATTTCTATTATCCAAACTCAATCGTGGATTCAGCTACATCTTGGTTGGGTGATAACTTCGATTCTGTTCTGTTGTACGGCACCTTGCTTGAGGCGTATACGTTTATGAAAGGCGAGCAAGATGTACAAGCCAACTACCAAAAGCGGTACGATGAGGCTATGGCGCAACTGAAACTCCTTGGGGAGGGTAAGAATCGTCAAGATATGTACAGATCAGGACAAGCTAGGTACCCAGTACGATGAACAACATAGTTGATATAAATTTGCTGCTTGGCGGAGGCTTTCGAGTTGAAGCGACGCAGCATAGAGGTGCTACTCCAGAGGAGTTAGCCGAACGTGCTCTCGAACGGATCATTAGTGTTGGAGGGACTACACACCCTGCAATACGAGATCAAGCAGAGGCTTTTAAGGAGAACATCCGGCAAGTTCTGGTGTTCTATATGAAAGAAGCTGTTCGGGCGAATCAGGTAACTTTGGCGAATAAGTTCAAAGATGCCGGACACCCCGAATTAGTGAAACTCATAGATAGTTAAAGGAGACCATCATGGCCATTACTCAAACGATGTGTACATCCTTCAAAGCAGAGCTTTTGCTTGGATGTCACGATTTCCGCGATGCAAGCGGTGATACTTTTAAACTGGCGCTGTATACGTCATCTGCTTCGATTGATGCAAATACGACAGCATACACAGCTACTAACGAAGCCACAGGTACAAACTACTCTGCTGGCGGTGCGGCGTTAACTAACGGCGGTGTTACAGCTACCAACACTAACGCTTCTGCGGGTACAGGCTTCGCTGATTTTGACGACCTAACTTTCAGCAACGTCTCCATTACTGCTCGCGGCGCGTTGATTTACAACACTACGCCTTCGGCAAATGGTACGGCTAACACAGCTTTGACCAATGCTGCAGTAGCGGTTCTGGACTTCGGTGCGGATAAAACCGCGACAGATGGTGACTTCACAATCATCTTCCCAGCAGCCGATGCTTCTAACGCAATCATTCGTATCGCGTAAGGCATAAGTAATGGCCATTACGGGTTGGGGGGAACAAGGCTGGAGCGAAGACGGATTTGGTGGGTTAATTTCTGTCAACGTCAACGTGACTGGCGTTTCTGGCTTAGGTGAACTAGGCGAGGAAACCCCCAAGACCGTAAAGATCGTCATAACCACAGGCGTATCTGCGGAAGGCTTAGTGGGTATTGAAGACCCTGATACCAACGCTGAATGGGGTATCGGGGAGTGGAACCAGTCTCAACTTGGTTGGGGTGGTGCAAACCTTGACGTTGATGTCTTCGTACCGGGGGTTGAGGCTTCTGGCCTACTCGGTGATGAAGAAGCACCACAAGGTGACGCTAACGTTAGTGTAACTGGTGTTTTAGGCACCGGGACCGTTGACGCGGGGTCTGTAGTACAGATTCAGCAAAACTTAAATGTAACAGGGGTTAGTGCCGCTAATGACGTTGGCTCTGTTACTGCTAGAGCAGCGGCTAATACTACACAGACCGGTGTGGAAGCTACGGGCGAAGAAGGTACGGTAACCGAGATTACGGGTGATGCACTTGTATCGCTTACCAGTGTGACCGCTACGGCGGATGTTGGAGATCCTACTATTACTGGTACCGCCAACTTCTCGGTTACTGGCGTAACTGGTATTATGGCGCTTGGCAATGAAACGCCACGAGCCGGTGCAGATGTTGATGTTACTGGGGTAGAAGCTACTGGTGCGGAAGGCACTGCTACTGTGAGTATTGATAATCAGGCCGTTGTGACCGGCGTTTCTGCAACAGCAACGATTGATAGCCCACTTGTGTGGGGCGGAATTAACACTTCTCAAACCCCGAATTGGGTTGAGGTTGATACTAATGCGGCATGAGGTGAGAAATGGCCAGTTCATATAGTGATAATTTAAAGCTACAGCTTATGGCGACCGGCGAAAACGCTGGTACATGGGGTAGTGTAACGAACGTTAACTTGGGTACAGCCCTTGAGGAAGCTCTCGGTGGTACTGTTGATGTTACTTTCGCTAGTGGCACAGTTACGCTGAGCGCGGCTGACGATAACACTACCCAACAATATCGCCATATGCGGTTGAATCTGACTGGTACCTCTGGTGGGGCGCAAGATTTAGTAGTACCCGCTGTTGAGAAGGTCTACATCGTAAACAACGGTTGTGCGGATGCAATCACCATTAAGGTCACTGGCCAAACTGGTGTCGCTGTCCCAGCCGGTAAGACGATGTTTGTCTACAACAATGGTACTGACTGTGTGGATGCGGTGACTCACCTCTCGTCGTTAACACTTGGTAGTCCTCTGGCTGTAGCTCAAGGTGGTACAGGCTCAACAACAGCTACGTTCTCTGGTGCAAATATCACATCTCTGAACGCTTCAAACATCTCTGCGGGCACTCTAGCCAACGCACGTACAACGGCGTCTTCAGCCAACGGTGCGTCTACTATTGTATCTCGGGATGCTTCTGGGGATTTTGCGGGTAGCACTATTACAGCTACTACAGGATTCAGCGGACCGGGGGGAAGCCTCACTGGGTTAAACGCCTCAAACGTTTCCGCGGGTACGTTAGCAACCGCTCGCCTAGACGCTTCATCTGCCAACGGCGCATCTACCGTTGTACAACGTGATGCTTCTGGTGACTTTGCTGGTAATGCAATCACGGGCGTTTCTTTCAGTGGTTCAGGTGCTTCCCTTACTTCCTTGAACGCGTCCAACGTATCAGCAGGTACACTCGCTAACGCACGTACAACAGCAGCCTCGGCTAACGGCGCCTCTACAATTGTGGCCCGCGATGCAACAGGTAATTTTGCCGGTAACGCTATTACAGGTGTTACGTTTAGCGGTTCAGGTGCTTCCCTTACCTCGTTAAATGCTTCAAACGTCTCGGCGGGTACGTTAGCAAACGCACGTACAACAGCAGCCTCGGCTAACGGTGCTTCTACAATTGTGGCCCGTGATGCGTCAGGTAATTTCTCCGCAGGAACTATCACCGCAGCTTTATCTGGTAACGCTTCTACCGCCTCCGCATGGGCGACGGGGCGTACCATCAGCTTAACTGGCGATGTAACTGGTACCTCTGGGTCTTTTGACGGCTCTGGTAACTTGTCGTTCTCTACATCTTTAGCTACGGATTCCGTTGCCGCTAACGAAATAGCATCAAATGCTGTTGGCGCGGATGAGCTTAACGTCACAGGGAACGGGACAACCTCTCAATTCTTACGCTCCGATGGCGACGGTAGCTTTACTTGGGCTGTACCTACTGATACCGATACAACCTACTCAGCGGGTAGCGGCCTTGATCTAACTGGTACAACTTTCTCGGTAGAGCCTGACCTTCGTGATGGAATTACTCACATTGGTTTGGATTCTGGTGATTACATCGGTTGGACGAACAACTCCCACACATCTTTCTTTGTGAACGGTGGCGAAGAAGCTCGCTTAGAGGCGGATGGCGACTTCCACGCTGACGGTGACGTTATCGCCTACTCAACAACAATTTCTGACGAACGCCTCAAGACAAACATTGTCGGCATCGAGAACGCTGTTGCAAAAGTAAGCCAACTCAACGGCTATACCTTTGAGTACAAGGCGGACGGCAAAGTTTCCGCGGGTGTGATTGCCCAAGAAGTAGAGAAGGTTCTACCTGAAGCAGTTACAGAGAAGCTGTTGCCACTCAAGACAGACGATGGCCAAGAATACAAAGTTGTCAACTACGATGCGCTCCACGGTCTTTTGATCGAAGCGGTTAAGGAGCTTTCTGCTCGGGTCGAAGCACTTGAGGGCAAGTAAATGGCACTTCCGGGTTCGGGCCAATTATCGCTAAGCGACATCCAGACTGAGTTCGGTGGGTCAAACCCCATTGGACTATCTGAGTATTATTCCGCTGCCGCTGGGGTTCCGTCTTCCGGTGAGATTTCTATTGCTGACTTTTATGGCACCTCCAACGCTCAGTATATCGCTGCCACAGGCGGCTCTATTACTACTGACGGTGATTTTAAAGTACATACTTTCACTTCTTCTGGCACTTTTACTGTGTCCAATGCTGGTAATGCTGCGGGTAACAATGTCCTTGAATACTTAATCATCGCGGGGGGCGGCGGTGGCGGTGGCCGGTTCGCTTCTGGCGGCGGTGGCGCAGGAGGCTATCGAACAGCTT
>JGI11772J19994_1000113_pt1 | contig 16615 bp, 9 predicted proteins | sample Etolagsurwater0m_FD_19994 | JGI IMG/M metagenome (IMG submission 19994) | reverse complement strand
CTGGGCTTGACTGACTTGCTGCTGAGTTGTTACCTAGTTGGCCTTGAGATCCAAATCCCCACAACCAAAGACTGCCATCAGTTTTGATTGCAGCTGAGTGTCCGCCTAAGCTTACGCTTCGCCAGTTAGTTCCGCCGGAAACTGTTTGAACTGGGCTTGACTGACTTGCTGCTGAGTTGTTACCAATTTGACCAGTAGTATTACATCCCCACAACCACAAGCTACCATCAGTCTTGATTGCAGCTGAAAGATTAATTCCTAGACTTACGCTTCTCCAGTTAGTTCCGCCGGAAACAGTTTGAACTGGACTTGACTGAAAAGTTGCTGTTGAGTTGTTACCAATTTGACCTATATTTCCAACACCCCACAACCAGAGACTGCCATCAGTCTTGATCGCGGCTGAGTGATTATTGCCTAAACTTACACTTCGCCAGTTAGTTCCGCCGGAAACAGTTTGAACTGGACTAGATCGAGCTGTTGTAGAGTTGTCGCCAAGTCTTAGTCCAGCGCCCCACGACCAGAGACTGCCATCGGTCTTGATTGCGGCTGAGTGATAATTGCCTAAACTTGCACTTCTCCAGTTAGTTCCGCCGGAAACAGTTTGAACTGGGCTTGATTGATTCGTTACTGAATTTGTACCGAGTCGGCCGTAGGCGCCACTACCCCACAACCACAGCTGTTTACCGGTAAATAGCTCGATCATTTCTTCGTCTGTGACGAATATGTCTTTTATACAACCACCCTGTGACAGTAATGGCATTAATCTTTCACCCTCTTACTTAGATCCTTCACTGCTTGAATCAATATCGCAATAAGCGGAGTATAACTAACATAACTTTTATCATCATTCTTTGTTATTAATTCTGGCAAGATCTCTTCAAGCTGCTGAGCAACAACACCATAGCTTTTAATACCAGTATCTTTCCAATCAAACGAAACTACGTCTATTTCATTGAGTATATTAATTGGATTTTCTATCTCACTAAAATTTGTTTTTTCCGATATATCCGAAAGCGAGTTAAACTCAGTTGCGGATAGCCTTCCCGTAGAAGGTCTGAAAAATAGTTTAGTTGTACTCGCTTTTGGTGTTTGTTCACTACCAGCCGCTCCAACAAATACTGGGAAATGATCCGACGCAGTTGAAGTATCGTCTGTAGCTGTAATGCCACCAGAGCCGCCGTCTGCTCCTTGAATGCCTTGAAAACCTAAATCTCCTTGGATACCCTGAGTACCTTGGATGCCTTGAATACCCTGAGTACCTTGAGATCCTAAAGTTCCATCTATGCCCTGAATACCCTGGATACCTTGAATACCCTGAATACCCTGAGTACCTTGAGATCCTAAAGTTCCATCTATGCCCTGAATACCCTGGATACCTTGAATACCCTGAGTACCTTGAGATCCTAAAGTTCCATCTATGCCCTGAATACCCTGGATACCTTGTGCACCAAGTGTTCCATCGTCGCCTTTGATACCCTGAATACCCTGAATACCCTGAATACCTTGTGCACCAAGTGTTCCATCGATACCCTGAATACCCAGATCGCCTTGGATACCTTGGATGCCTTGGATACCTTGAGATCCTAAAGTTCCATCTATGCCCTGAATACCCAGATCGCCCTGAATACCCTGAATACCCTGAATACCTTGTGCACCAAGTGTTCCATCGATACCTTGAATACCCAGATCGCCTTGGATACCTTGAGCACCTTGGATACCCTGAATACCCAGATCGCCCTGAATACCCAGATCACCTTGGATACCTTGAATACCCTGAATACCTTGTGCACCAAGTGTTCCATCGATACCCTGAATACCTAGATCGCCCTGGATACCTTGGATACCTTGAGTGCCAGCACCGGTTGCGCCCTGAATACCTAAATCACCCTGGATACCTTGTATACCTTGAGTACCTTGAGCTCCTTGTACTCCAGAGAAACCGCGAGGTCCTTGAATGCCCTCTTCGCCTTGTACGCCTTGTGTGCCTTGAATGCCTTGAATGCCTTGAACACCCTGTGGACCCTTTATTTGTCCGGAATTAATCCAAGTAGTTCCGTCGTATGCCCACGCATCGCCAGTTGCCTCATCGATTACTGCATCACCTGCAGTTGCTCCAGGAAATGCAGTATTTAGTGTACTTTGCGGATCGTTAGGCGGGTTTACATTAACATCCGCAACAGATCCTATCAAATTAATGCTCGGAGAATAAGCACCTTGAAGTCCCTGAAGTCCCTGAATCCCTTGAGTACCTTGTATACCTTGTGGTCCAGGTGATACAATATTCCAGCTACTACCATCAGATACTCTAATGGTTGTATCATCAGCATATATAATTGCGCCTTCGTACATGGCTGGATCAAGCTCTATAGGTAGAGCTTGTTTAAACGCCGGTCCAATTACTTTAGTTTTGCCTCTTAAGGATTTAATTGACATGGTCTTTAATTATCCTGTATAAACTCTTCTGCTTGTCCCAATGTAAACGAAATTGTTACGTCAACCGCGTCGTTTGAATCAGCTTTTGCTTCTAGTACATCTCCATTATAAAAGAATTGCCCGTTCATTGGAAAGAATAGAGTATCGTATGCTGCAATAGGTATATTGGTAGCAAGTGAAAAGGTCGCTGATACACTTGTGGGAGGCTCAGATGAATAATCATAGAGACGATACACTCTTATATCAATATATGCAGTGTTTGCTGTCTTGTTTGACATAATGAGCGGTGTAATTACTTCAGCGACACCTGGTGCTTCTACTGTAGATCCACCGAAGACGAGTTCGGGAATTTCAAAATTCGGAACTTCAATTAGTGTACCGCCTGAAAAGTTTGTGGTTAAGGTTTTGTTTACTCCAACTGGTTTTGCGTCCGGAGACTGTGTAGTTGATACAGTAACTATTGTATTTGCTGTCATAATGCTGCCCTACTGTTTGAAGCTCGACGAGCTAGTTTTCTTACTGAAGATGTGAATGGTCTTCCTTCAAGACGACCGGTTCTACCGTTAATTCTGAGACCTTGAGCAAAATATTGGTTATTGAGCTCGTCTGCGCCCGACCATCTTACTCTACCACTTTCTTCTTGTAATACAGAAGCAGCAGCAGAGATCGGTTGACCGAGTCTTCTGAAGTTAAGTGGAAGTGCGTTTACGTTCACGCCAGCTGAAGCAAGGTTGAATTGGTGTGATAGACTTTCTACAAGACTTCCAAACGCGAGTGTACTTGGTGCTCTTACACTTGCAATGAGAACGTCATCAATTAGGCCATCTAACATTGCTTCTTCTGACGCAGTATTAGCTCCGCCAGAAAGATTTGTGACTATGTAATCTCTCATACGATCCCAAGAGTCTGTAAATGCATCGAGAAGATTAGTATCATTTGGTCCATCGCTAATCCAAGTACTTCCATCTGAATAGTAAATTGTTCCTTCATAGAAGTTTGTACTTGAATCATATACAATATAGGAGTCATTTATATCGACAGAAGTTGCTGCAGGAAGATCTCCAAAACTTGCTACACTATCTATATAAGTAAGATCAGCTGTATTAGCACTGAACACCGAAAAGACATGCTCGCCTTTATAATTGAACAAACCAGAAGTAAAAATTCTTGTTGCAACTTGACGACCGACTTTAAAATCATTTGCTATAGATATCAAAAAGTTATTGGCGTCACGGCGTGTGAGTTCTTCATTAACCGTATTTGCTGAATATCCTTGAGTCACAGTCAAGTAATCCCACATATCGTCTATAATCGTGTTTGCGTTGTCGAGAATAGACTGCGCATAACTTGTATTAGCAACGAGACTTGCGTTTGTTGTGTAAGGATTAAATACCGGCGTAGAACCCTTTGCACGCATTGAAATGTCGCCAAATTGAGTACCGGAGTTGTTAAGTGTAATTTGGCCGCCGTCAAGAGCATAGAAAGCACATCTCGCAAAGATTGAAAGAGAAGAGATACCATTGATACCAGCACCATTCTTTGCTACGTAGCCAAGACCGTTCTGCGTTCTAGGAGTTGCGCCGAAACATAGAATATATGGGAAGATTGAGTCTTGATCTACTACAGCACGGTCTGCGAGTATCATTCCTCCACCACGACCGACTTCTTTATTCGGAAAATCTTCTTCACCGATCGCGTCAATTGTCGCTGTTCCCCCTGAAGAAGAAACAAGCGTAGTGTTTGCGATCAGATCTTCGTTATTGTTTCGAATGTAGATTGTTCCGCTTCCAATTTCATCAACTCTAGAAACAACACCAGTTATGCTTGTGTTTGCGATCTCGACTGTGTCACCAACTTCGAATACTCCTGTAACACTGCTCACATTTACTTCATAACCAAGATCAACGCCGTCACCCTTGCTGTTAAAAGGATTTAATGGAGGAGCAATTTCTCTTTCAAGATAATTTGAAATCTGGCTACAGTCTCGAACATACGGAGATCTAGTAATTCGAACTCCTGGACGAAACGCAAACGCAAAACCACCGGTTGGATAGTCGAAGTTATTTACTTGAAGATTGAAGAATGAGAAGCCTTGAACATAACATCCAGAACCTAGAAGTATACAGTTTTTCTTTTCGTATCCAGAATTCATAACAATTGTTGTTGTATATTGTCCAGTTTCTGAAGTCATAGAACAGAAGTCTGGAAGAGCTAGTTCGCCGTTTGTGTAGTAAGTTCCTGGAAGAACAGTGATGTTAACAGATTTTCTGTTGAGAATTCCGGGATCTACACTTGCGACTGCAGTCTGTGCTAGTTCAAACGCTTTTTCGAGTGTTGCAACCGGAGCTAAATAACTTCCGACATTTGAGTCGTCGCCTTCCACACTGACATAAATCTTCTTGGCTTTCTTGGCAGTAGTTGCTATTTCATTATAGAGTTGTGAATAAGAAATAGCGACCGTAGTTCCAAGAGAAATATCTTTCAGATAGAAATAGTCATTATCTTGAATTCCTGGAGTAAATGCTGTATCAACAGATATATTTGGATTGTTGATCGGTATATTATTGATGTATTCACCACCATCAATTTTAATCTTATCAAAAACTTCTTGCTGTATTGCATTTACTAATTCTGCGCGCGTAATATTCTTTGTACCGTCATCGCCCTGCACAAGGTTCACAGTTACGAAAAGATCTTCTGATCTCGTATTACTGCCTGTAATTGTACCTAGTTCTGAAATCTTTGACATGCTAGAGAAGCCTTTTTATTTCTATTTATAACTTCATAATGTAGGCAAGTGCGTAATATGGCGGCCTGTTTTCGTGCGACTGACCGCCGCCTATTGAGGCTGTGTAACCAGTGACTTCGTGGGTGTGTGCGCCAGCTGAATTTGTTGTGAGTGTTTGTGTGCTCTGTTGTTTATCTGAACCACCATCGGCCGAGTCCACAAAACTACCTCCACCAAGTAAATAACTATCACTGTAGGTATGCGTATGTGCGCCAGCGGAACTTGTTTCAAGATTGCCTGCGTCATGAGTGTGTGTTGGCATTTGTGCAAGTGTGAGTGTTACACTATCAGCACCGCCCGTGTTGGCGACGCCGTAACTATCACCTGCACCGACAATGAATCTATTCTGTAGATTTGGCGTATCGTTATCACCATCACAAAGGGCCCAACCAGACGGAATATCTTCAATACTGCCTGACCACATAATAATACCACCTTGAGGGACCACCCCAAATGTCGAAGGAACTTGTACAGTTGTGGCATCAGAAAAATCTAAAGTACCCCCGCTCTCGATAGTAACGTTGCCGGTTAAATCACCGGTTACATTACCCGTGACATTACCAGTCAAGTTTCCGGTTACATTACCAGTCAAGTTTCCGGTTACATTACCCGTGACATCAGCAGTGACTGTACCGCCTCCACTATTAGTAATAGATCCAGCAATTGTTAAATCGCCTGCTGGAGTAAGCTTTAATCTTTCTGCAGCAGATCCATTGTTAATTGTAAAATCTTGAGAATTAAGAAAACCTACATCCCAAGAAACTGAATCATTATTTAGTCTTAAAACAGGGTTAGCTGAATTGCTAAAAGATTCAATACCAACTCTTTGTGAACTACTTATTATAGTAGGAGCTTCGATTGTAACATCTGTACTTGTTGTTTCGATCTTGTCTGTTCTTAATCTCGTTTCAGCTGTAATCGTATTGGCCGCAAAAGTTCCAATCAGCGTTGCAACCTTTGGGCTTGATACACTTCCCGTTGTATCACCTGGAGATGCAGACGCTGTAAGCACATCTGTGCCAATAAGATTAACTAATTCATTCGTTCTATCAAGCCAAACCTGAAATGTATTATTTGCGCTGATGTTGATTAAGCCTGTCTTTGCCATTTATCTACTTTCCATCTTTTCTATAACATCACATAATCTCGAAAGAGTTTGCTTTACATCTTGAAGCTCTTCACCTAGTTTTTCGACCTTGCGATAACTATCTCTTTCCAATTTATATTTATTGAGAGCAGCCGCATCGGCGTTGATAATTGCTTTCGATTTTTGATCTCGATAAATCATGTGAGTGCAATTCCTCTGTAATCAAGCAGCCTTGGCGCTTTGAATATGTTTTCGGATAGTAACTCGATCTTGATTGCAAATCGTCGATAACCACTGAATGAACCTAGATCATTGGTATAATTTAGTACTCCTGCGGTTTTGGCGGAGTCTGGCACGCGGTATACAAACTCTCTGAAATCATAAATGTTGCTGATCGAAGAATAAGTATTGATACCTTGAGTCAACTCAAGTTCTACCCAATTATTTACATCGAAGACTTCAGGATCATTTGCTGCTTGTGGTCGAATGTAGACCTTGATGTCAGTTCCGTTTGGTCTATAACCAGTTACGAAGATCTGAAAGTCTTCAGCATCAAGATTTTCAGCAAGTTCTACTGTCCGCGAAATGTATTTTGCCGTAGTATCAGAAGAGTTTGTGATCTTCCACTGATAGGCAAGGACAGAAGATGTTTCGATGTCAATAAACGGTGTTGATGTAACATTACTCGCGTTAGCAAGCGATACTGTAAGATCCATAGTCTTAGTTCTAGCAATATCATTTGATTTACTGAAAACTGTCATACCAGTCTTACCAAATGTTGTTTTATCATTGAATTGCATCAACTGAGTATAGGTATTTGTAGTATTATTTGGATCAACAAAGGTCCCACTTAAAGAAGTTGAAGTCACACTATCATTCGTCCTCATGATCATCGGTTGAATGTAACTAAATTCTATATTGTCCATAGATGTAATTGTAGCAACAGAACTACTATCAAAGCCGTAAATCGTATCACTTGCTTCAAACTTTCTTGAAGCAGTCGCCGATGAACCTTCGAGTATCATGAAGTTCGGATATCTAAAGTCATAATGACGAAGAGTACCGATAGTCACTGGATTACCAGCAGCGTTAGCGCTAAACGACGCTGGACGATCTGCTACGATCACACTTGAGTTCGCACTAACCACTTTGAACAGTTGCTTATTTGAAGCACCGTCATCAACTAAAATATAATCATCAGTTGCGTATGTTGTTGATAGATTGGTGCCTGTTATTTCATTATTTCCAGGCGATATGCTGACAGTATTTGAAGTATTAGAATCACTCGGATGAATCGTATAAACAACTTCGCCAGTCTTGAATCTTCCGATATTGTTTTCGGTAGTGATGAACTCGTGATCATTATTGGTAAGCGTTACTGTACCGGAAGAAACATTGAAGTTGTGGCGATACAGATTAAACTTGATGTCTTCATCTTGATATGATTGCCAAGCACGGTTGTTAGTTGACGTGAAAAGAACACCGTCGCCCCAGTCTTGAACAATCGATCTACCTTGATTGTCACCAGGTGTAAGATCGGTGCCACCAACCTTTGATGTAAAGATAAGATAATCAGGGTTTGCAGCATCTGGTATTACAACTACTGCATATTCTTTTTCAACATCCAAACGAACTGGAGCAGGGAATGTAATTGTAGTTACCGCTGAAGCGTCATCAGATATACTAACTTCAGAAGGCGTGAGATGTACTCTTGAAAACGGGACGTTCTGATAAGAAGGATAACCGTTTAGAACTTCACGTATTTCTACAGTCACACCGTAAGTTGAACTTTTACGTTTGAAGTAAAGATCGATTTTTGAAGCAAATACGGTATCAGAACCTCTTCCCATACCTTGCTTGATAAAGAATGTTTGAGCAAGTGGATCACCACCATCTTCCTCCCAACGTTCTTCACGTTGTTCTATAGTTGTAATTCTTCTTGTAACGTTACGCTCAGATGTAATCTGCTCAATAAAATTAGTAGGTTGACGCGTGGAAGCTGTAAGAGAAGACCTTTCAATTGAGAAATTATATGCTCGATAAGTGACTGATCCGTATGAAGTTGAAGCGCTAGCAATGGTATTGTAAGCATCAACGTCAACTATTTCTAACTTTCTATCACCAACAAAAAATGTTTCAGCTGGAATATCAAATACCGCAGTAATTACACCGTTTTCATTTGATGTGATAGGATCTCCGAAGTTGCCGTTTCTATGAACTTCTGCAGCGCTATCAACGTCATCGCCTGGAGCAACGAATTGATTTACGTCAACTTCATCAAAGAAGAAATAATGTCTTGTATTTGGGCGCAAACCAGACATATATACGTTAACTTCTCTTGGAGCCATAAATGGATTAAAGTTGATATTAGAAACAAAGTCTCCAACTGGCGTTTCACTTATCTGTTCGCCCGAAACTTGAAGCGTATTAAAGGTTTCTCTCACAGTGTCTGTAAATGTAGTCGTCGTGGTTATTTGATTCCCATCTTGTCTACGATTTCTTCCTGTAAGCCGAGAATTAAGAACTTCTCTGCTTGTAGCAGTTAATGGTACTACTTCGTTAATTGCATCTGCAAATTGGCTTAATGGTGTTACTAAATCAATATCAATAGAAACTGGATTTGTAGTAACATCGTAAAGTGCGTCGTACTCGGGATCAAGAGAACCAACACCACGGTATGAATAGAAGTTACTTACACAATTTCTAAACTCTGTAGCATATGGCTGATTGATAATCGAGACATCTTGATCTCTTGAAAGTGTAGCAGCACGAGCGTCAGCAGTAGATGGGAATATAGTACCAGAAGAATTACTCTTGTACTTCATATTAATTGGAAACGATTTAACAGCTGGCATCAATGACTTTTCAGCAAAATCAATCGCAGCATTAAAATCGGCACTTTCAACGTTTGCTATATTCAGATCATTAAATGGATCAACGATGATACCATTCTTGAATCTGGACAAGCCGTTTTCATCGAGAATGTTTAGATTTGTTGTTTCGATTTCAAGAGCAGTAAGAAGAACGTAGTATTTAAGAGCATCAACTTTTCGGTCGATTTTTTCAATGTCTCGCATCTTGTATGCTTTTGTACCCTTTGTGGTAACTTTTACTCCATACGCGGGTCTATTTTGAGCATATGCTTCTTCGGGCGTAAGAGCTGGAACTCCGGGTACAAAAATTTCTGCAATCTTAAGTTGGTCACCAGTTACACTCGATGGTACTGAATTTTCTGATTCTTGACCCTTTACGATAGCGGTTCTTCCGTAAGAGTCAATAGTGACAATGTCAGTTCTATTCAGATAAAACTCGTAATCGAGTTGACCAAATGTATCGTGAGCTGGTGTTAGGACTGTGTTGTTTGCATCAAACGAAGGCGCAATACTCACACTCGTGCTTGAAGAACTGACTGTTGGCGCTGTCCCTTCTGAAGCAGCATTAGTATATGTGGCACCAGCGATTGGTTCAACAAGTGGTCTAAAATCTACACAATCTCGAAGATTATAAGTAGCACCAGAAGGTGATACGAAAGGTTGTATTTTGTTCGTTGCTACTTGTCCAGAACCAGTACCGATTGGATAACTGTCAATTGTAAAGAAATAATCTCCAGTTGTGTCATTCAATTTGAATGCATTCATCTGAACTGTCATATCACCATCAGAAGGAACAGGGCGACCTGGGATAAACTCGATGTACGAATGGTCGTAGTAATTATTTTTCTGGTTAGTTCTTAATTTGAAACTTGTTGTGACGTCGTTGTTAGCAGCATCAGTAATCGAAACTACTTCATAGACATCTGGAAAGCCTAGATTGAATTTCGATGATGAAGTAGAATCAGTATTCGCGAATGTACATTTCACATATAGTTCAACTGATGTTTTAGTAAATGGAGTTGCGTCTGAAATTCTTTTATTCACGTAAACTGTTGCCGTAGCAGAAGTCGTACCAGCAAGTTCTATTTGAAGATCATTGTTAGCGCCAGATAATGAAGTACTTAATACATCAATTTTTTGATTGGAAGAGTCGACAAACAAAATGTCATCATTGTTTACATTAAAATCTTCTCCAACCGCAGAAGAAATGATTACTGTATTTCCTGAAAGACCGGTCAATTCTCTTTTTTCACGAACCGGAAGCGAAATACTATCGGTTGACTTGAGACTAACGGCTCCTGTATCAAAAATCATGGAGCCGTTACTTGCTTCATTTAAAACTGAACCACTTGCGACAGAAATAACACCCGACGACCCAATGATTTGCTCTACGCCAGAAATTTCATTAGATCCATCTAGACGAATATCGAACAAGAAAATCTTATCATCAGTAATATTTCGAACTCTTGCAGTACCGGTATTAGCAGACGCACCATTTTGAAGTGTAACTGTCGAAAGAGTATCAATCGGAACAACACCAGTATTTGCAATATCAAGAATGTTCAGATAACCGCCGTAATTGAATGAAACTGCTTGATTTGATCTTTCATCAACTGACGTATTTGCAATTGGATCAATATCAAGAAGAACTTCAGCAAGATTTTCTACTCGATAACCTTTCACATATGCAATACCACTTCCAACGGAAGCTTTCAGAATATCGTCTCTTCGTATGACCTTTGTTTTAAAGTCACGCACAATATAGTCACCAGACTCTTCAAATGTGCGGCGAGCCATTTCTTCACCCAGTGCATTATATTGTGATACGTCTCTTAGAAAAACGGCGCTGCCATTTGAATATCTTGTAAGCGTAAAGAATGTAGTATCAGCATCTGCGTCTAAAGTTGGTAGCGCAGTTAATACTGGAATCAACTTCAAGCGATCTGCGCCTGGAGCGTTTTCATTTGTGGATCCATTTGCGTTATCAAAAAGCGATGGGTCTTGAAGAGAACTAATCAACCTTTCTTCTACGACGTAACCAATTGAAACTCCATCTGGAACATTAGTATATTTTGAAACAACTACCAACTGTTCTTCAGTGAAAAGGAAATGTCCTTTTTGAAAGATAATACCAGGGGCAGCACGAAGACCAAACGAATTACCAACTGGGTTTGGAAAATTAGTTACGGAAATAGTAGTTTCAAGTGTCTCAGTCACATTGGTTGTAGTTCCAATGTCATAAGAACTAATTTTATAAATTTCAAGAGTTTCACCACCCTGAAATACCTTATTTCCGGCAGACGTTGAAGTGTAGTCGATGTAAAAAGTGTTGAGATCTGGATCTCGCGTTTCAAAGCCCCGTGTCGCTGCGATCACTTGCGCACGAACTCCACTCACAAGGCCTCTTAGTTCATATACGTTGTTTCTTTCATATATTTGACCGCCATCAGAAACAGTATCTGTAGAACCAACATAAACAGCTGGATCAAAACCGCCTTCATTTGTAACTTTGACGTACTTGAGATCAGAAAGTTCGGTGAAGGTACAACCCTTGATGATTGAACCCTCTTTGTAAATATTGTCTCCAAACTGTTCAATCTGATTCTGCAGAACAGTTTGAAGTTGAGTCAATTCTCGAGCTTGAACCGCATACGAAGGCTTGAATAGAACTCTGTAATACTGGTTTTCGAGATCAAAATCATCGAAATAAGGCGCGGTACTAAGATTCGTATTAATTGGCATTTATTGTTCCTTAGAATTCTATAACAATCTTGAATAGTTCTCTTGAGTCTTCGGTTCTTTCCACGGAAAAAAAGTCGTTCATGTAGTAAACATCGCCCGTTTTCGGTACGTATATTGGATAGGTGATGATCGGATCCCCACCGCCATCGGTATTTATTTGGAGAAGATCACCCTGTGGGCTGCGTATTGACAAATCTGGATCTATAGAAAAGTTTGTATTTGCTTGGTCTTGGTATGGGCCGTGAAACTCTGATAGATAAACAGTATTTGCAGAAATTTCATGCACACGAGCTTCGAATATAGTTTCATTATCTGTATTTACCTGTGATACTAAATCGTTTACGGAAATGGGTTGAACAGACGATAATTCTACACTTATACGATTATCGAAGATATCATTATTAGAAGATGTAAACTCTGGATTTTTGACTAATCCAATTTTTGAATATTGATTACTATCTGGTATTGTGACATTATCCACTTCAGTGAGTTCGGTGAATAACATACAATGTTTACAGCTCAATTCATCTATTAGATTTGAAGCATGACCACCTCTGGGAGATAATATTGGTCTTAACGTTGCTCGAACATCAAGTCTATTTTCATCTGTTGGGCTAAATGCCGTAGGATCTATAACATTAGCAATTGCTTCTAGTGTAGCCTGAACCTTTATTGATTGTGGTAATTCCAACTATAGATCCATCAAATACATCAGCTATTGCTCTTGCGCCAGTACCGTCTCCCGTAATTTCAATTCTTGGTAAAATCTGAAATTTTGTAGGTTTTTCACTACCGGGCGGTGCAATTATAATACTATCTACAGCTGGATTTCCTAATAGCGTAATAACACCTTGACCTTCAATTGCATTAAATGTATATGTATCTATAGTGTATACATTTGAAAACCCCGTCAAAGTATTTGTAGCATAAAAACTCTGACCAGAATAAAAACCAGCTATTTCAGAAAGTGTATAACCAGAAGATGTATCTATGACAATCGTATCAAATGTCCCGTTTATTTCGTTTACACTTTGAACAGTACCTTCAATTTTTTCATACCCATTATTTGTATCTTATTTGTCACTACTATTTCTTCGACTGTTGATGAAGTAAAATCCGCGTTTGCTACAAGAGTATCTGATGTAATTGGAATATAACCGATCGTATTGTACTTATCAAAATCTGAAACACCGATTTCATACATAAATTTCCAGATATATCCATCTCCCATAGAATATATTTGATCCGTTTGCGCTACATTATAATTCGGAGAAAACTGCGAAGGTGAGCCGTAATTATTGAAAAGACACTTGTAAACTTTGTAATTATCAATGTCTTCATCTTGTGGATATACTACAGCATAGTATCTTTTATCTGCTAAATCTTCTCGGTCGTCGTATTGATCAAAAACAAGTCCTGACTGCCAAGGATAGTTTTTGATCATGTAAAAGAAGTTTTCTTCCGAGTCAATTTTTTTTCCGAAAATTGTTTTTTCGAGAAAATCGGTTTGAGAAAATAAAGAATTGACTGCGGTAGTTCTAACCGCAGATGATACATGCAGATAATAATCATTATTCTGTAGATCATTCAAAAAGAATCTTACAGAATCAGATCTAAATTTACTAGTAATAATATTAGCCATTTCGCCTCTAATCGATTTTATTTTCTATTTATAACCTAAGTTCATTATGTATTTGCTGTATTAGCCGCCGTCGAGAAACTTAAAAGAAAATCTAATATCTCTCGAACGATCAAGATAATCTTCAATTCTAAATCTACTAAAGAATTTGGTCCCAGAAACATGCATTACTTCGTTATATAGTTCTAAGTATTCGGATTGGTTGATATTAGATATGATCTGATAAGAATACTCTTGGTAGAAGTCGCTGTCTTGAATATACTTTGACGCGTTGAAGTAGTCTAAAGACCCACCATCAAGTACATAACCATTTAGATGAGAATCCAGTGTCGACCAGAAACCTCCAGTAATCCCAGTGCCCCTACTTTGTATTGTGCCTCGTGCAGCTATTACGCCATTTGAGTCTATAATATCTACGACGTCCCCATCAGCATATCCGAAGCCAGAATCCAACACCTCTACTGCTAATATTCTGCCAGTAGCAAATTCTGTTCTTGGAACTATTGTCGCGTTAAAGCCGAATTCATTAGATCCATAATTAATTGAAACTGCTAATATATTGTAATCATTACCTTTATAAACTAAAGGATCGTCTGTATTGAAACCATAGTATGAATAAGATAATACTGTAAGATTTTTGCCACTAATTGCTAAGACCTTACCTTCTGTATTCCCTTGTGATACAATATCTCCAATTGATATTGCAGCGTTAATTTCATCTAATGTTATAGTCTGTGGAAATCTATCAAAACCGTCCATTACCGGATCGTAAACTACAGCAAATACATCATTTTCATAATCTGCTCCAGGGCTGATATTGATGAATTCTTTGATTGTACCAATTTCAAACGGAGTCAAGTCGAATGCGTCTTCTATCTTAGTATCTATTGTAACAGGATCTGCGATACCAGACATAGCAATAAGTGCTGGAGGTACGTCATTGTAGTTATTAGAATTGAGAGCTACATTTGCAAAATTTCCTATTACATCTGTAATCAATGAGACATTCGCGGAATTTTCTAATTCATCTAGCTTTACGTGTGCCGTATTACTAGTTTCTGGATAGAGAGGACCTGGAGATGAATCGTTCTTTTCGGTAATGCCACCCGGAAAAATATCTGACGCAGGTGCTGTAAAGTTTACATCTCGGTCAAGTGTTGATATATTTGAAGTATTGGAAAACTCACTATTTGCGTCCAATCGGAATCCAACGAAATTGTCATCGAACCCAATTACGGTTGCCTGATTTCCGAATTGATCTTCAACTCGCTCAAGTACATTGAAGTCAGAATTTTGTGTATTTCCAAAATATTTGATACTTTGGTTTGATACAAGCAATTTTGTATTTTCTTTTGTATATCCAAAACCTCCGTCTTCAATGGTATAACTGATTTCACCTGTAAAGTTTTCGTTGACATCAGACACTATCAGTTGACAGCCGATTCCTTGAGACCCGGAAATTGTTGCCAAGTCACCAACTGCATTTCCAGTAGTACCTTTATAGTCTTGATCTATGACAACGCCATCGACAGATCCATATACTCTTCCGAATGAAACAAGAACACCGTCTATTTTTGTAGTAATGTCATCAAAACCGCGGAATGTTCCTTTCATATTATTCAGGTACAAAATCGGCGTGATGGTATTATTCAAAACAATCAGATTTATCTTATTTACAATGGCGGTTGCCTTTGAAACTGATCCGCTAATTGTTCTTCCACTTAGGTCTGCATATGTAAAGAGAGTGTCAAGTTCTGCTGAATAGAACCGACCTGAATTTGAGAATAATTGTAGATACGAACCAACTTTCCATTCTGAAGCAGATGGTTTTAGAATGTCTCTTGCTGGAAAATATACATCGACTTCAGTCTGAAAGAAAATTCTAAAGAAGAGTTCTAAACCTTCGGTCGTGCCTCTTCGACGGTAAAGACTCATAATGTTTTTGACTATAAAGCGAACAGTCTCTTCATTGAACGGAAGATCACTCAGAAATTTATTTTTGAAAAAGAGAAGCATCTTCGAAAGTGTGGTATCAATGTCACGATACTCAAATAGTCTTCTTGCATTATATGTGGATTGATCTTCTGTAGTTTCTAACCATCGATAGTATTCTTCAACGATAGCAATTAATTCACGTCCATCTTCACGATAGATAGCTGGAAATTGCTGCTCGATGAAAAATGATATGTTCTTTTCTACTTCCATTATTCGTTCTCGATCATGTTAATCGTAACATCAGTATCTCGAATTACAAAAACTCTACTCTTTGGAGCAGTAATATCGTCTTTGACTGTATTAGCAAAGATCTTGATTGCTGGTAATGTGTATCCATCTGTAACAAAGTTTACTAAACGAACTTCTCCGTTTTGATAGTTCACAGTTCCAGTATTCGGATTTAGAACTTGAGTATTTACAGTATCACTGCTGATGATTTGAATATTTCCGAGACCATCATCCTGAAGTAGTGCGCAGATGTTGTTGTAAGAAAACGCCGAGCTATTAATCGCTGGTTTATATTCAGAGAAACCGCTTGCCGTTCTAAACGGATATGGCTTTACTAATTCAGCAGCAAAATTGAATCTCGGATTTGTTACGATGTTCAAGTCTGGAGAATATTCGATAATCGGTTTAGCAGTAATTCGATTACTTAGGATACCTTCATCAGAACTATCAATCGCAGCCGAAAGTCTTGAAAGTCTAAGTGTGGATCCAAATTCATTAAGATTATTACTGTTGAATGTTGCTATAGTTTGTCTTACTATGGATTCAAGTTCTGCAGCTGATTTTCCAGATTGTTTCTTTGAATAGTAAACATTGATATTCGCATTGAGATACAGGAAAAGCGGATCCACAAAGATCGGTTCAATTGAAAGAGGGCTTTTCTTATCGAGGAAATTCGTGTATTCATTTTTGAGCGTATCTGAAAGCAGTCGATTACCAAGTAGATTTACAGACACCGCTACTCGACCGAATCTAGGCGGATCCAATTCTTCGCCGCCATAAACTGAAATGGATTGAATGTCTGGAAAGTTTCTCTTCAAAAGTACTTCATA
>JGI11772J19994_1000111_pt1 | contig 16716 bp, 17 predicted proteins | sample Etolagsurwater0m_FD_19994 | JGI IMG/M metagenome (IMG submission 19994) | reverse complement strand
TATGGTGGTGGCACTAAAAATGGGCCTAAAGAAATTATTAAAGCATCACACCAAGTTGAGCTTTATGATGAAGAATTTAATTGCGAGCCTTATAAAAAAATAGGCATTAAAACTTTAAAACCTTTTAAAATAGATAAAGATATTAAAAAAGCACTCTCTAAAATGTCTAAAATTAATAAGGAAATTTTAGATAAAAAACTTTTTCCAATGACCTTTGGAGGTGAGCACTCAATTACACCTGGATGTATTGCCCCTTTTGTAAAAAAATATAAAGATATTTGTCTTCTACACTTTGATGCTCACGCAGATTTAAGAGAGAGTTATAATGGAGAGAAATTTTCTCATGCCTCAGCAATAAAAAGATGTTTAGATTTTCCAAATGTCTCTTTGATCTCTTTTGGTATAAGAAATATATCTGAAAGTGAAATTCCTTTTTTAAAGAAAAACTCATCAAGAATTAATATTTTTTGGGCAAAAGATAAAAGTAAATGGAATTTAAATAAATTTAAGAAATTAATAAAGAATAAAACAGTTTATCTTACGTTTGATGTTGATGGACTAGACTCAAGTATAATGCCTGCAACTGGAACCCCAGAACCAGGTGGATTATTATGGGATGAAACATTAAATATTATTAGAATTGCAGCAAAAAATTCAAAAATTGTTGGTGCTGATATTAATGAATTATCACCAATAAAAGGTTTTAATTCCTATAACTTTCTCGTAGCAAAGTTAGCTTACAAAATTTTATCCTACAAATTTTTGTACTAAATTTAAATTGGCTTACTAATTTTAAGTAAAATTCTAAAAGGTATCAACATTATTAAAGATACAAATAATTTTACTGCTAAATCACCTAAAGACAATGTTATCCAAGGAACTCCTGTTGCATAAAACGATATTGAAAAAAATAAAAAAGTATCAACTGTTGAGCCAATAAAAGATGAAGTCAAAGGTGCAATAAACCACTCTTTTTTTCTTAAACGATCAAAGATTTGAATATCTAGTAGTTGTGCTGTGATAAAAGCAACTCCAGATCCAATTGCTATTCTTATTGAAATTAAATCTGCAAAATCAGTTGAGAATAAAAGAGTGAAGATTATTCCTATAAAAAATCCTATATAGACAATTTTTCTAGCTACAAACTTACCATAAAATCTATTGGCCAAATCTGTAATCAAAAAAGCTATTGGATAACTAAAAGCTCCATACGTAAGGATTTCACTTAAGCCATAATAGTTTATTGGAAATTGTACTAGATAATTAGAAGATAAAACAACTACTCCCATCAATATTGATAGGGTAACAAATAGTTTGCTCATTAAGCAGATTTAGCTACAGGCTTTTTCTTAAAAGGAGATTTTATTAGTATGCTTTTTTTTAATTTTTTTAATCTTGGAGACAAATTTTTATTTTTAACAGCCTTAAGAAATTCATCAAAACTACCTTTTTTATCAACAGATCTAACACCTGAATTGCTGACTGTTAGTTTTAAACTTCTCTTCATTAGTTCACTTGTGAACTTTACTTTTTTTAAATTTGGCAAAAACCTTCTTTTGGTCTTGTTGTTAGCATGACTAACATTATGACCTTTCATAGGGATTTTACCGGTTAATTCACATTTTTTTGACATAATAATAGTGCCTATATAAGGGGAGATCAGTAAAGCGTCAAGTTTAATACATTTATGATAGAGTTTTATTTCCTACAATTTCAGTATAATTTTTAATACCATCTCTAATAAATAATTCTTTTAGCTCCTTTTTAATAATTCCAGCAATATTTGGGCCTTTAAAAACCATTCCTGTATAAAGTTGAATAAAATCTGCTCCAGCTAAGAACTTATTATAAGCTGTTTGACCAGAGTCAACTCCACCAACACCTATTATTTTAATTTTCCCTTTTAATAATTTGTAAAATCTATTTATTAAAATATTAGATTTTTCTTCTATAGGTTTTCCAGACAAACCACCTTTTTGATGTCTTTGAATATTACTAAGTTTGTCTCTGGTAGCTTCTGATGTGTTTGAAACAATTATTGCTTTTATTTCATGCTCTAAAAGAATTTCAGAAATTTGGCTCACTTGATCTTCACTTATGTCTGGTGAAACTTTAACAGCAATAGGAATATTTGAATTTAAACTTTTCTTTTCTTCCATGATGGATTTGAGCAGATCTTGTAGTTTATTTCCTTCATGAAATGTTCTCAAATTCTCAGTATTTGGGGATGAAATATTTATTGTTATATAGTCTGCATCATCATAAAAAGTCTTTAATCCAATTAGATAATCATTCAATCTATCACTAGAGTCCTTATTAGGGCCAATATTAATACCTAATAATCCTAATTTTTTATTTCGCTTGATACGATCTTTAACAATTTCAGCACCATGATTATTAAAGCCTAGTCTATTAATCAAAGCTTCATCCTCTACCAATCTAAATACTCTTGGCTTGGGATTACCATATTGTTTTAAAGGAGTAATTGTTCCAACTTCGACAAACCCAAATCCTAACTTAAATAATGCATTATATACCTCAGCATTTTTATCAAACCCAGCTGCCATTCCAATTGGATTATCTAAATCTTTACCAAAAATTTTTGTTTGAAATATTGAGTCGTTTTTATTTTGATCAAATACGTTTGGAATTAAATTAAATTTTAACGACTTGATTGCTAGAGTATGTGCTTTTTCTGGATCTACTTTAAATAATAGTGGTCTTAGTTTAGAAAACATTATTTTAATTTATTCATTAACAGCTCAGTAGTTTCTTTTACACCAAAAAAACTAATAAAAAATCCCATTCGAGGTCCATTCTCATCTCCAAAAACAACCTCATATATCAATTTAAACCAATCTCTTAGATTTTCAGCATAACCATTTTCTTTTCCTGTTGAATAAATCAAAGTCTGAATATCTTCTGGTGACATTTCATCAGTACATTTTTCAAGAGTTTTAACCAATGCTTCAAGTGCTAATCTTTCTGACTGATTTGGTGTTTTATATTTTTTTTGAGCTTTAATTACATCATTAAAATATTTTATTGCATAACCAACTAATCCATCAAAGATTGGAAAATTTGCTTCGGAAATATCTGGTTTATATTTCTTAACAAACTTCCACAATAAATCCTTACTGTCAGCATTGCTTGTCTCAACTAGATTGAGCAACATTGAAAATGTCATAATCATTTCTTCCTTTGGAATATTGCCATTGTGAACATGCCATACTGGATTCATCAATAACTGTAGCTCATTTTGTTTTTTAGATTTTTCAATACAATCTAAATAGTCATCAACTGCTTTAGGAACTATTTCTTTATATAGTTTTTTTGCTCTTTTTGGATTTTGATACATATACAAAGATAAGCTCTCTGGTGAAGCATATTCTAACCATTGGTCAATTGTAATACCGTTACCTTTTGATTTTGAAATTTTTTCACCCTTTTCGTCTAAAAATAGCTCATAGGCAAAGCCAGAAGGGTTTTTCTTTCCTAGTAAATTTATTATTTTTGTAGATAAAATTGCGCTTTCTATCAAATCCTTTCCATACATCTCAAAATCAATATCTAAAGCGTACCATCTCATTGCCCAGTCAACTTTCCATTGTAATTTACAATTTCCATCTAAAATACTTGTCTCTAATTTTTTTCCTTTATTATCAAAAATAATATTTGATTTTTCTTTATCAATTTCGATTACTGGAATTTCTAAAACATGTCCTGTCTCAGGACAAATAGGCAAGAAAGGACTATAAGTTTGTTGGCGCTCTTTACCTAGCGTGGGAATTATAATATTCATAATACCCTCATAATTTTCTAAGATAATTTTAAGGGTAGGATTAAAAAATCCACTTTTATAAAGTGATGTAGAGCTCTGAAAATTATAATTAAATTTAAAACTATCTAAAAAATTTTTTAACATTTCATTGTTGTGTTCACCAAAGCTATCAAATTTTTCAAACGGATCAGGAACTTGGGTTAGTGGTTTATGAAGATTATCTTTTAACAATTCTTGATTAGGAACATTATCTGGCACTTTTCGTAAACCATCCATATCATCAGAAAATGTTATGATTTCAGTTGGAAAATCAGATAATTGTTTTAAAGCATTTACCATCATTGAAGTTCTTGCAACTTCACCAAATGTTCCTATATGTGGAAGACCACTAGGACCATATCCTGTTTGAAGAGTAATTTTGCCTTTTTTTTCTATGAAACTTTTTCTCTCTCTAAGTAATTTTTTCGCTTCAACAAAAGGCCAAGCACTAGTTTTATCTAAATTTTCTTTTTTTATCATGAATTATGCTTCTAAAAATCTTAAATCAGTGATTTTACTAATTCTTATAGAGTTGAAATTTATTTACCATAAAATAATGTTCTTTCAAAATGTCTAATTACAAAACTGTTTTTTTTACACTAGGAATTTTGCAAATAATTCTAGGTGTTTCGATGTTCATACCTATTATTGTACAATTTGCCTACGCTGAAATAGACTCATCATTTTTTGGAGCATCAATCATTACAATAATTTTTGGAACTTTATTTTTTTTATCAAATTTAGATCATGATAAAAAATTAAATTTACAACAAGCATTTCTTCTGACTGCGCTTTCTTGGCTAAGTATTGCAATTTTTGGATCTTTGCCCTTTATATTTTCAACAATAGAACTTTCTATTACAGATGCATTTTTTGAGAGTATGTCTGGAATAACAACCACTGGTTCAACTATTATTTCAAATCTAGAATTTACACCAAAGGGAATTTTGTTATGGAGAGCTATACTGCAGTGGTTGGGTGGAATTGGTATTATTGTAATGGCCATAACTTTAATGCCAATAATGAATGTTGGTGGCATGCAATTATTTAAAATATCAAGCAACGACTCATCAGAAAAAATACTTCCAAAATCAAAAGAAATAGCTTTAAGATTAATTTATATTTATTCAGGATTAACTATCATTTGTGCAATGACTTACTGGTTATTTGGAATGAGTAAGTTTGATAGTTTAACTCATGCTATGACCACAATAGCCACAGGAGGTTTTTCAAATTACAATCAGTCTATTGGTTATTTTGATAGTATACCAATAGAGATAGCTTCCATGATATTCATCGTTTTAGGAAGTATACCATTTATTGCATACATTAAATTTATTAGTGGAAACAAAAAAATTTTTTTAACAGATGTGCAAATTAGAACTTTTTTTAAAATTATTATCACTACAATTTTATTATTGTCTACATACTTGCTTTTAAATAATCATGAAAACTTTAGCCTTAGGTCAGTTTTCTTTAATAGTATTTCTATATTAACTGGAACTGGTTACGTTAATTCTGAATATGATAGTTGGGGTAGCTTTCCAATCACATTGTTTTTAGCCCTTATGTTCATGGGTGGTTGTGCTGGATCAACTACTTGTGGTATTAAAATTTTTAGAATTCAAATTTTATATTCATTTATATCAACTCAACTTAAAAAAATTATATATCCAAAAGGTGTATTTGTAATTAAATACGACCAAAGTTCAGTTGATGATAAATTTATTGCATCAATAATTTCTTTTATTTATTTTTACTTTGTTATTTTCTTTATTCTTGCAGCATTACTATCTTTAACAGGTCTTGATTTTATAACTGCACTTTCAGGGGCTGCTACATCAATCTCTAACGTTGGACCAGGATTGGGCCCTATAATTGGTCCTAATGGAGATTTTTCATCCTTACCTGATATTTCAAAATGGATTTTAACAGTTGGTATGATTTTAGGTAGACTTGAGCTATTTGCAATATTAGTATTATTTCTACCATCCTTTTGGAGAAACTAACAATGCTTGAAATAAAGAAACAATCTCTGTCAGAAACCTTTTCAGTTTATTTTGATAGAAGAATGTTAAGAATTTTATTGCTTGGAGCTATCTCTGGTTTTCCATGGGTATTAATAGGCAGTAGTTTAAGTTTGTGGTTAAAAGAAGAAGGTTTAAGTAGGTCAACTATAGGGTGGGCAGGATTAATATTTGGGGTATATGCATTCAATTATCTATGGGCACCTCTTATAGATAGACTTCAAATTCCTTATCTTACAAAAAAACTTGGTCATAGACGTGGCTGGATAGTTTTAATGCAAGTGGCAATTTTAATCAGTTTGATTGTTTGGAGTTTAATAAATCCAACAGAGAATCTAGCACTATTAATTACAGTTGGCTTGATCATTGCAATTGCATCAGCAACGCAAGATATAACTGTAGATGCATTAAGAATTGAACAAATTGGAGAAAATGAAGGTAAATCAATGGCTGCAGGTGCTGCAATGGCAGTGGTTGGTTGGTGGAGTGGATATAAATTGGGTGGTGTAATAGCTTTATTTACTGCAGAGTATTTTCAAAACATTGGCATAATTAATTATTGGCAATCAACATTTTTAATTTTAGGTGTTGTGGTAATTTTAATGAATATTGGACTAATGTTTGTTCATGAAACTCATTCGGATTCTAGGAAAGTTAATCAAAAGAAAACTGATGAATTAATTCAAAGTAAAATTGGATCAAAAAATCTTATTACGAATATAGTCGCATGGATAAGTGGTACTCTTGGAGGTCCAATAATAAGTTTTTTTAAAAAAAATGGATTTTCTATAGCTTTAGGTATTTTAGGTTTTGTGTTTTTATTTAAGATAGGTGAAGCATTTTTAGGTCGTATGTCTATAGTATTTTACAAAGAAATAGGATTTTCAAAGGGTGATATTGCTATTTATTCGAAAACTCTAGGCTGGATAACGACAGTTATATTTACTTTATTGGGCGGTCTGTTTGTAATTAGATCTGGAGTTTTAAAAGCAATGTTTCTTGCAGGTATTTTAATGGCTGCAACTAATTTATTATTCACAGCATTAGCTTGGAGTGGAAAATCTGAATGGCTATTTGCTGTTGCTGTAATTTTTGATGATATAGCAGCTGCTTTTGCTACAGTTGCTTTTGTAGCATTTATATCTTTATTAGTAGATAGAACTTACACTGCAACACAATATGCATTACTAGCATCAATTGGAACCGCTGGAAGAACAACACTTGCATCATCATCTGGAGCATTAGTAGATTGGTTAAATGGAGATTGGGGTACATTTTTTATTTTAACAGCGATAATGGTTATTCCCTCTTTAATTTGCTTATGGTTTATTAAAGATAAATTAAAATTAAGTGAAAAATAATTATTTTTTTAAAAAACAATTTTCCAATATTTATAAAAAAACTTCAAAAAATTCTGAAGTTACATCACAAATAATTTATGGTGAAAAATTTAAAATTTTATCAAAAAACAAAAAATGGATTAAAATTAAAACATTATTTGATAATTATATTGGATACATAGAAAATAAGGATTATGTGGATAAACATGATCCCAAATATAAGGTCTATTCTTTAAAGGCTAAAGTCAGTAATAAATTTAATAAAAAAGACTAAAAATTTTTTACCTTTTGGATCAAAAGTTGATCTAATTAATGAGAATAAAAATCATATAGAATTTGAAAAAAATAAATGGTTAAAAAAAAGTGATTTAAAAAAAATTGATCATAAAGAAATTAACTTTAATAAAATATTCAAATTATTTCTAAAAACAAAATATGTTTGGGGAGGAAAAACTTATAGAGGAATAGATTGCTCAGCCTTATTACAAATATTTTACTATTATAATAATAAGTTTTTTCCTCGAGATACCAAGGATCAAATTAAATATTTAAAAGGAAACTTAAAAAGAAATTATCAAAAGGGAGATATCATTTTTTGGAAAGGGCATGTAGCAATGTGTTTAAATTCCAAGCAATTAATACATGCATATGGACCTGAAAAAAAAGTATTGATTATGCCTATACTTAAGACAATTAAAAGAATTGAAAATACAGCAAAACTTAAAGTTAAAAAAATAGCTAAAATTAAAATTTAGCTTCTTCCAAAATCTGGCTTATTAATATCTTGTTTGAGTTTAATTATTTTTGATCTGACTTTTTTAGTTTGAATTAATTTTTTTAGAATTGATCTATTATTTTTAGAATTAATATCTTTTTTAAATGAATTTAAATTTTTAATAAATAAATCAATTACCTTTGAAATATTTTTTTTGTTATTAAAAAAAATATCTCTCCACATAATTTCATTAGAAGCAGCTATTCTTGAAAAATCTCTTAATCCACCAGCGCTATATTTAATCAAATCATAATTTTGGATTTTCTCAAAATCTTGTGCTGATTTTACTAAATTGTAAGCAATTAAGTGAGGAAGATGGCTCGTCATTGAAAATATTTTGTCATGTTTTTCAGCGCTCATAATAACAATTTTTGACCCCATCTTTTTCCAAAAACTACTTAATAAATTTAAATGTTTTTTCTTAGTATTTTTTTCTTTAATTAAAACGCACCACTTGTTTTCAAATATATCTTGTTTACCATTTTCAGGCCCACTAACTTCTGAACCTGCAATCGGATGTCCTTGAGTCCAAGTAATACCCTTTTTTAAAAAACTTTTTATAATTTTTGAGGANTCTATTTTTGAAGAACCAATATCGGTGATTATATTCTTATTCGATAAAGATTTATTCATTTTAAGAATTAAATTTTTATACTCACTCATAGGTGTGCTTAAAATAATTAGATCTGATTTTTTTACAGCTTGATCTAAATCTTTAATAATTATACCCGGAAGTTTTAATCTTTTTATTTTAGATACATTTGAACTAGATTTTTCATAAATAAAAATTTTATTTGCAATTTTTTTTTTATGTATTCTTCTTAACAGAGAAGAACCTAGTAGACCGCAACCAATAATTAAAATATTTTTCATATTAATTTAATATATTTTTTACAGCATCCATAAATGCTAAATTTTCACTTCTAGAGCCAATGGTTAATCTTAATTTATTTTTAATATGATAACCATCTTCTGTAGATCTAACAATAATTCCTTTATTTTTGAGTTTCTCATAAAATTCTTTTGCTGAATGGTTGCTTCTTTTAAAATCTAATAATAAAAAATTTGCAGAAATCGTATTAGAAAATATTTGGTATCTTTCTAGAAAAGATTTTATTTTCTTTGCAAAAATTAAATTGTGCTTTATTGATTTTTNTATAAATTTAGAGTCTTTAAGCGATTCAACAGCTGCTAATTGAGCAAGTAAACTTACATTAAAAGGTGGTTTAATTATATTTAAAGCATCTATAATTTTTTTAGAACCATATCCCCACCCCACTCTTAAAGAAGCTAAACCAAAAATTTTTGAGAATGTTCTCAAAATAAACACATTATCTTTATTTTTAAACAGGTCTAAACCTGATTTATAATCTTTATTTTTCATATATTCTGCATAAGCATCATCCACAACTAATAAAATATTTTTGTTCAATTTTTTTCTTAACTCTAATAATTCTTTTTTAGTCAAATAGGTTCCTGTTGGATTATTTGGATTTGCTAAAAAAACTATTTTAGTTTTTTTTGTTACCTTGTTGATTATTTCAGATACTGAAATTTTAAATTTTAATTCTTTCGCAAAAACTACTTTGGCACCTACAATGTTTGCATATATCCTATACATTAAGAAGCTATATTGAGGCACTATAACTTCGTCTTTTGGATTTAAATATAACTGACAAATCATTTGAATAACCTCATCTGAACCAGCTCCACATATAATCTTATTACTGTTACATTTATATTTTTTTGAAATTTCTCTTCTTAAAAGTTCAGATTTTCCATCTGGATATCTCTCTAATTTCAATTTTTTATCAGAAATTATTTTCTTTGCTCTAGGACTCATTCCTAAAGCGGACTCATTTGCTGACAATTTTATAATTTTTTTTAATTTTTTTATTTTAGATTTACCTGGCTTATATGCCTCAATATTAAAATTTTTAAATTTTGGAATGGTCATTTTTTTATTATGAGCTCTTTATAGATAAAAATATAAATTTTTACACTGAATAAGACAATTTTTAAAAAATTGACATAATAAATAACTTCTAGTACAAAATTTATGCGCTGATTTAACTGAATTGCGAGCGCTTAAAAAAAACCGCTAAAATTGTTTTTTTTCTCCCAATTCAAATAATCACATTTGTTATGAATAAAGAGATAAATTTAAAAACCTTATTGGTAAAAAAACCACTTAAATTAGATTGTGGTAAAACAATTAATAATTTTCCTATTGCCTATGAAACTTATGGGACTTTAAATGAGAAAAAAGATAACGCGATTTTAGTTTTTCATGCATTAACTGGTGATCAGTTTGTTGCTGGCTTAAATCCAGTAACTAATAAGGATGGTTGGTGGTCATATGCTGTGGGTCCTAATAAATCAATTGATACTAATAAATATTTTGTAATTTGTTCTAATGTAATTGGTGGGTGTCTAGGTTCATTTGGACCAAGTCATAAAGATCCTGATACACAGAAAGTTTTTGGTACTAATTTTCCTGTCATCACCATAAATGATATGGTCAATGCTCAATATAATTTAATTGACCACTTTGGTATTGATAAACTTTTTTCAATTGTTGGAGGTTCTATGGGTGGTATGCAAGTTCTTCAATTTATTAGTAATTTTCCTGATAAAGCGAAAACCGTAATACCTATAGCTTGTACATCTAGTCACTCTGCACAAAATATAGCATTTAATGAATTAGGTCGTCAGGCGATTGCGGCTGATAGTAATTGGAATGACGGAAATTATAATACTAAAAATACAATACCTAACAAAGGTTTGGCTGTTGCGAGAATGGCAGCTCACATAACTTATCTTTCCAAAAAAGGTCTCCAAGAAAAATTTGGAAGAAAATTACAAGAAAGAGAAGACCTTAAATTTGGTTTTGATGCTGACTTTCAAATTGAGAGTTATTTACGATATCAAGGATCTGTTTTCGTTGATAGATTTGATGCAAATAGTTATTTATACATCACAAGAGCCATGGACTATTTTGATTTAGCTAAACAATTTAATGGTAATTTGTCTGATGCCTTTAAAGATACTAATGCAAAATTTTTTGTAATTTCTTTTACTTCAGATTGGCTTTACCCTACACAAGAAAATAAAGATATTGTAATTGCACTTAACGCTATTGGAGCTGACGTTGGTTTTGTTGAGATTGAGTCAGATAAAGGGCATGATTCTTTTTTACTTGATGTCCCAGAATTTTTAAATGCTCTTAAAAACTTTTTAGATAAATCCTACGCTACTGTTTAATAATGAAAAATGAATTTAAAGTTATTGCTGATTTAGTTGAAAAAAATACACGTGTTTTAGATGTTGGTTGTGCGGATGGTGTGTTAATGGAATTTTTAAGAGATAATAAAAACATTGATATTAGAGGGCTGGAAATATCTAAAAATAAAGTTCAAAAATGTATTGAAAAAGGGCTTACTGTAATTGAGGGCAATGCAGAGTTTGATTTAAAACAATTTCCTGACAAATCTTTTGACTACGTTGTACTAAGTCAAACATTACAAGCATTCTTAAACCCTGAGCTTGTAATTAATGAGTTACTGAGAGTTGGTAAAAAAGCGATAGTAACAATTCCTAATTTTGGATATTGGAAAGTAAGATTGCATCTTTTGCTAAAGGGAACAATGCCAGTAACAGAAACTCTTCCAGATCAATGGTATAACACACCTAATTTACATATGTGTACAATTAAAGATTTTGTATATTTTGTAAGATCTAGAAATTTCAAGATTTTTAAATCATTAGCTTTAAATGAAAAAAATACATCTTTAATAAATAATAAAAATTTGGAAATAAAAAACTTATTTTCTGATTTAGGGATATTTTTAATTGAAAAATAATATTAAAATAGAGATCATTCCCTGCTTACAAGATAATTATAGCTATTTAATCATCGATAAAGATAAAAATGATGCTTGTGTTGTTGATCCAAGTGAAGCTAAACCTGTAATAAATTTTATAGAAAAAGAAAATATTAATTTAAAATATATTTTAAATACACATCATCATTTTGATCACATTGGTGGTAACAAAGAATTAAAACAAAAATATAACTCTATTGTAGTTGGATATAAGAATGACAGTAAAAGAATTCCTGAAATTAGTGTTTTGGTTGAAGATAATCAGATTTGGAAAGCAGATAATTTTGAAGCAAAAATAATTCATATTCCAGGTCACACAACAGGTCATATTGGTTTTTATTTTTNTAATGAAAAAGNAATATTTACTGGAGACACATTGTTTTCACTNGGATGTGGNAGAATTTTTGAAGGAACATACGAAGAGATGTTTGAATCTCTATCAAAAATAAAAAATCTACCTGATGATACTAAAATTTATTGTGGTCATGAGTACACTCTACAAAATTCAAATTTTTGTATTAAACACGATCCCCAAAATCTAAATCTTCAAAGCAAAATAACTAACATCAAAGAAAAACTTGATAATAATACTCCTACAATACCATCTACTCTTAAAGATGAAAAAGAGTGCAATATATTTTTGAGAGCAAAAAATGTTGATTCTTTTTCAAAATTGAGAGATTTAAAGGATAATTTCTAGTTAATTCGACTTGACTATAGCTTTGCTGTAACTATATTGCGGTAACTTAAATTTAAATCATACTATGTCATACGCAGTAATAAAAACAGGTGGAAAACAATATAAAGTTAAATCTGGAGAGATTCTAAAGATTGAAAAACTACCAGATTCAAAACCTGACTCTAAAATAGAATTTAATGAAGTTCTTGCTTACGGTGACGATAAAACTATCGAAATTGGTGCACCTACAGTTGCAGGAGCAAAAGTAGAAGCTGATTTAATTAAAAATGGTAAAGATCGAACTATTTTAATCTTCAAAAAAAGAAGAAGACATAATTCAAGAAGAAAAAATGGTCATAGACAAGAGCATACAATGATAAGAATTAATAAGATTTTTTCTAAAGATGGTAAAGTTTTATCAGAAGCAGAGAAAATGGTTAAACCAACTAAAAAGGTTGAGGCTGAAGTTAAAGAAAAAGCTCCAGCAACAGGTAAATAAATTAGGTAATTTATGGCAACAAAAAAAGCAGGTGGATCATCGAGAAACGGACGAGATAGTGCTGGGCGTAGGCTTGGTGTTAAAAAGTACGGCGGTGAAACAGTAATACCTGGAAATATAATTGTAAGACAAAGAGGAACAAAAATCTTTCCTGGTGAAAACGTAGGAATGGGTAAAGATCATTCAATTTTTTCAGTAGCTAAAGGTAAAGTTGTATTCAAAAAATCAAAAGCAGATAGAACTTTCGTTTCAGTAAAACCCAATTAATAGTACAACTTAATTAGATGTTGTATTATGAAATTTCTCGATCAAGTTAAAATTTATGTAAAAGCTGGTAACGGTGGTGATGGTTCGCCAAGTTTCAGAAGAGAAAAATATGTTGAGTATGGAGGTCCCGATGGAGGCGATGGCGGAAAAGGTGGATCTATAATTCTAAAAGCTGAAGAAAATCTCAACACCCTTATAGATTACAGATACCAACAACACCATAAAGCACAACGAGGAGAGAATGGTGCTGGTCAAAATCGTACAGGTAAAGGAGGAGACGATTTATTTTTAAAAGTGCCACTTGGAACTCAAGTTTTNGAAGAAGATAATAAAACTTTATTATTCGATTTTAATAAAAAAGGAGAAGAGTTTGTCGTTGCTATTGGTGGCAAAGGTGGACTAGGAAACACTAGGTTTAAAAGTTCTACAAATAGAGCTCCAAGGAAATTTACTAAAGGTGGAATTGGAGAAGAATTTACAATCTGGCTTCAATTAAAAACAATTGCTGACATTGGGATAATTGGATTGCCCAATGCCGGAAAATCAAGTTTGTTGGCAGCTATAACAAATGCAAATCCCAAAATTGCTAATTATAGATTTACTACTTTAAATCCTAATTTGGGAGTTGCCTCTTATGATGATAAGGAAATAACTATTGCAGATATTCCAGGATTAGTAGAGGGAGCCCATGAAGGTGTTGGACTTGGTATTCAGTTTTTAAAACATATAGAAAGATGTAAATCATTATTGCACCTTATAGATATTACAAACTTAGATTTAAATGAGTCTTACGAACAAGTTAAAAGTGAATTAAGAAATTACAGTGCAAAATTAATTGAAAAAAAAGAGCTTGTAGTACTTAATAAAGTAGATTTAGTTGATGAAGGTACTGTTAAAGATGTAATTGATCATTTCTCTAAAGGAAAAGATTGTGAGATAATGACTATGACAACACTAGAAAAAGATTCTATATCTAAAATTAAAGCTAAACTTTTGTCATATGTCTCTTAAAAACTCTAAAATAATTGTTGTGAAAATAGGATCTTCACTTCTTGTTGATAATAATAAAAAAATAAGAAAAAAATGGCTCGCTAGTTTTGCAAAAGATATCAAAAAATTAAAAGATAAAAATCAAAAAGTAGTAATTGTAAGTTCAGGCGCAATAGCTCTTGGATGCAAGAAAATGAATATCAATAAAAAAACAATTAAACTTGATAAAAGTCAGGCAATAGCTTCCATAGGTCAGATAGAACTGATGAATTTATTTTCCCAAACATTTACAAAATTTAAATTAAATATATCACAAATCTTATTAACTCTTGAAGACACAGAGGAAAGAAGAAGATCTTTAAATGCTAAAAGAACTTTTGAAAATTTGTTTGATTTAGACTTTATTCCAATTGTTAACGAAAATGATACGATAGCTACCTCTGAGATAAAATATGGTGATAATGATAGGCTGGCATCAAGAGTTGCTCAAATTACTGATGCAGACACTTTAATCCTTCTTTCTGATGTGGATGGGCTTTACACAAAAAATCCAAAAATTTATAAAGATGCTAAATTAATAAAAAAAGTAAATGATTTAAAAAAAGATTTAAAAGAAATTAATATCAAAGGTGTTAATGAATACGGCAGTGGTGGAATGCAAACTAAAATAGAAGCAGCAAAAATCTGTCAACTAGCAGGTTGTAATATGGTTATAGCAAACGGACTAAACCTAAATCCTATCTCAATGATTAGTGAAAAAAATATTTGTACATGGTTCAATTCTAAAGTTTCAAAACTTGATGCTAGAAAAAAATGGATCATAAGCTCTATTGCACCAAAAGGATCAATCATAATTGATGATGGTGCAAAAAAAGCATTAAGATCAGGAAAAAGTTTATTAGCTGCCGGAATTAAAAAAATCTCAGGAAAGTTTAATAAAGGAGATCATGTTAAAATTTTAGATAAAAGAAATAATGAATGCGCAAGAGGCTTAAGTTCTTTTGCCTCTGATGAAATAGTTAAGATTATGGGACATCATTCTAATCAAATAGAAAAGTTATTGGGTTATGTTGCTAAATCAGAGGTCATCCATAAAGATGATATGGTAGAGGTTTAATATGAGTAAAATAATGAAATTGATTGGTATCAAGAGTAGAAAAGCATCAGAAAGAAAAGTTGATATCAATACCAAAAATAAAGTTTTAAATTTTTACGCCAAATTACTTGATAAAGAAAAAAAATTGATTCTAAAAGAAAACTTAAAAGATGTTAAATTTGCTAAAAATAAAGGAATTAAAGAAAACCTAATTAGAAGACTTGAGATAGATGAAATAAAACTAAAAAATATTAGTAACTCTATAAATAAAATTTCTAAACTTAAAGACCCTGTAAATGTAACTCTAAAAAAATGGAGTAGACCTAATGGATTAAATATTAAAAGAGTGACAATACCAATTGGTGTTATTGGCGTTATTTTTGAAAGCAGACCCAATGTAACATCTGATGTAGCAGGTCTGTGCTTCAAGTCTGGTAATGCAGTAATTCTTAAAGGGGGATCTGAGGCTATAAATACTAATAGAATATTAGCAAAATTATTTCGACTAGCTCTTAGAAAAAATAAAGTTGATGAAAATTACATTCAATTTGTAGACTCTAAAGACAGAAAAATGGTCGATATCATGCTTTCCAAAATGAAAAAATACATTGATGTAATAATTCCTAGAGGTGGAAAAAACTTAGTTAAAAGAGTTCAAGAGTTTTCTACAGTTCCTATAATTGGTCACTTGGAAGGTATTTGTCATACGTTTGTTGACAAAGACGCAGAATTAAAAATGGCATCAAATATTGTCTATAATGCAAAATTAAGAAATACAGCAATTTGTGGTGCCACTGAAACTATTTTGCTTCATGAAAAAATAGTTAAAAAATTTTGCAATCCAATTTTAAAAAAACTTGAAGATGAAAATTGTAAAATATATGGCGATAATATCTTAAGGAAATATTATAAAGGTAAGGTTTATCCCGCTAAAGAAAAAGATTGGTCTACAGAATATTTGACAGCTGCTGTATCAGTTAAAGTTGTTAAAAGCTCTGAAGAAGCTATCAATCATATAAACAAATATGGAACCATGCATACCGACTCAATTATTACTAAAAATAAAAAAACAGCTAGTAAATTTTTAAAAAATGTAAAAAGTTCTATTGCAATGCATAACACTTCAACACAATTTGCTGATGGTGGTGAATTTGGATTTGGTGGTGAAGTAGGAATATCAACAAATACGCTTCCTCCAAGAGGTCCTGTTGGTTTAGAACAATTAGTTTCATACAAATATGAAATTTCAAGTAAAGGAAAAATAAGAAAATAATTTAAATATTAAAATGAAAATTGGAATTTTAGGAGGTTCATTTGATCCAGCTCACAAAGGACATTT
>JGI11772J19994_1000110_pt1 | contig 16725 bp, 27 predicted proteins | sample Etolagsurwater0m_FD_19994 | JGI IMG/M metagenome (IMG submission 19994) | reverse complement strand
TTAAATAACATCCAGCTGGAAAGCCGCACCTCACACATGGAATGGGAGTCTTGGGAGGCGAACATCGACAAGGTAAAGAACCACGATAACATAGACTGCAAACTATCATTCATAAAAGAACACGATGAAGAATCATATCATAGATTTCAAAGCTTGCTTGGACTCGATACCGAATGAGGACTTTAGTTTAGCTGCTAAGATATTCACTCAAGAGATGGCAGCTAGAAACCTACCTAATCTGGAAGCTAAATTAAAAGCCCTCAGGCTTAAAGTATCAAAGAAGTCCGAGTGGAAGTTTGTTGTAAAGGGACTCATTGAGCCTGAATATGTCTTAGGGATTATATCCGAGGCTTTTGGTGCAAGCAAAGAAGATATTGTTGGCCGAAGTAGGAAAGGCTCAATACTAATAGCTCGGCACGTTTATAGATATGTAATGTACAATATCGGGTGGGGGAGCTTGGAGGATGTTGCAGACCTAACAGAAGGCAATGCTGAACACTCTAGGCATGCAACGATAATCAACAGCATAAAGAAGGTTGAGGCCTTAAGGATTGATAAAAAGCACAAGACTATCTTAGAGTTTGCCGATAGGCTAGTAGAGGAAATAAAAACGCAAGTCGATGATAGCATACGGAACGGTAACTGAAGATGGCAATTTTATTCCAGACCCAGAGTACAGGCATTTTATGAAACGATTTAAAGGCAGGGTAAGAATAGTCCAAGACGGTAAAGAAAAAGAACGCATGTACGCATACTACCAAACAGTCATAATAGAGGTTGCTAGATTGTTTCTCAGGGACTCAGGAGTAGCAGCAGACGAATCCGATGCAGATATATTCCTTAAGTCTATGTTCGCTAAAAAGAAAGTCAAAAACCCACACACAGAAAATGAGCTTATAGTTCTTGTGGATAAAAAGGATATGAGCAGGGCCAGACTTAGGGAGTTCATGCAAGATTGTATCTTCTACTTGGAAAGCATGGGATATGAAGTGCCACAAGCAGATAAAAATTGGAAGAAAAATTAAGGAAACTATTGTTTGTTTAAAAAACTTGTGTAAATTTGAATCCGTAAACACACAACTATGATACTAGAGATTTACCTTATTGCGATGTCTATTTTACCTGGCATGATTCAGGTAGAAAGCAGGGGCAACCATTGCGCTTACAACGCCAAAGAGGATGCAGCAGGGTGCTTACAGATACGACCAATAATGGTACGGGAAGCACAACGCTTAGGAATTGACTTTACCTTAGATGATAGGTGGAACTGCGAGAAGTCTATGCGTATGTTTATGGCTCTTCAAATGAGAAAAGGCAGGTCTAATGCCGAGGAGATGGCACGGTGTTGGAATGGTGGTCCCAGAGGCATGCAAAAAGAATCAACGCTGCACTATTGGGAGGCGGTCAAAAAAGCAAACAAATGAGATACACAAACAATCAAAACTTACATCCGCTAATTGTAAAAGCGGCAACAAGAAACACCTACGTTTCCAAGGGAGATATAAGTGTTACAACCTTAATTGACAGCCCTAAAATTGCGTTTCTAAAGAAGCGATACCAGCACCACTTGGTTATGGATGTCGAGGACTCTTTAAATGCCTTAGAGGGTACAATGAAGCACTCCCTGTTAGAGCTGGCAGACATATCCAATACCGATGCTTTGAAGGCTATGGAATTTGCCGAGGTAATGAAGCGATATGAGCATAAGTACCTGAAAAATGCCAAAGGAGACAAGGAAATTGTCCGAAGGAAATATGCCAAGAAGCTCGCTAGTATGGCTGAGTTTGCCGAAGACTTCATGCAGCAGCACTTCAAAGACTTTAGAGAGAAAGTAATGCTAGAGGAAGTGATGACCTATAAGTTCAATGGATGGATTTTAAAAGGTCAGTTCGACAGGTTCGAGGTTGAAAACAAAGCCTTAATAGACCTCAAGGTTACAACTGTTTGGACATACAAGAATAAGACCGAGCATAAGACTTACTCTTGGCAGCAGAATATCTACGCCATGATGATTAAGAAAATCTACAACCTAGATGTTGACAAAGCCAGCCTTTTGTTTTGGTTCAGGGACTTTCAAAAAATCAAACGTGGCCAAGGGTTATACCCTCCTGCTAAGGTTTGGGAATATCCTGTGAAACTCCTGCCTTTAGATGAAGTGGAGGACTATGTTATTGAGCGCATCAAGCTACACCAAAAGGTTGAAACCGAAGGTGAAGATAGCTATGAGTGCACTCCCGAAGAGCGATGGGCAGAACCCGACATGTGGAAGGTCTACAAAAAGGGAGGGCAACGGGCGAAGATGACTCTTTATTCCGAGGAAGAAGCCGAAAGGTGGAAGGCTGAAAATACAGATGGCAAAGACGAAATAAGGTTCTTCAAAGGCCGAAGCAAAAGATGTGAGGAGTATTGCCTAGTATCTCAATGGTGCAATCAATTTAAAAAAATGCAGAAAGGTTTAAAATGAAAAACATGCAGACCATAGACGATTTAAAAGAGTACCTGATAAGCCAAGATAAGAAATCTAAGCTTGAAGCCTTAGACAAAATTGCCAAGTATTGCAGGTATCTTCAGAAAGAACACATGGAAAGAGACGGGAAAATAAGTGGAACGTGTGCGCTTTCTGAAATGGTAAGTAGCGGAGCGTTAACTCAAGAGATGTTTTTTAGGCTGCATCCTGCCGTCATAAATTACAACGCACCCTATGAAATAATTTTAAAGGATGAGGTTGAAAATACGCAGAAAGGCTTGGAGTAATCCAAATTTGTAATACATTTGTAACCGAAAAACAAACAAAGATGAAAATCACATCAGCAACAATCAAAAACTACAAGAACATTTCAGAGCTTACTATTGAACCCGATGGCCAGTCGTTCATCATTGCAGGTTCAAACGCATCAGGGAAGAGTTCAGCCATTCAAGCCCTACTTGGAACTCTCGCAGGAGAAAAGCCTAAATGTGTTGTAGGCCCAGACGATGAAATTGCCGAAGTAATGGTAAACATTGAGGGTGAAAACCAAGGCTTTCATATCGTAGCACGTTTTCAACAAGACGCTGTTAAAGGCAGGTCTGTTGGTGACATGAAGATTCACGACAAGGATGGCAACAAGATGGGCATAAAGGCTTTCAGATACCTTATTGGTAATGCCACCTTTGATGTTGACCGAGACTTCCTTTCTAAGACCAAAATCGAGCAGGTAGAGTTCCTGAAAAAAGTAACAGGACGTGTATCTGAAATCAACGAAATTGACCGCAAAAGGAAAGAGGCCTTTGACAAGCGAACAACAGTAAACAGCAGAGTTAGGGATATTCAAGGAGAACTGAAAGATGCCGACATAGACTCTAGCTTGAAGCTGATTCCTATCGAGCCTATCAAGGAGAAGATGAATAAGATTGGCGAAGGGTTAAAAACTTGGCAGAGGATAAGCGGTGCTGTGGATGAGGCTAGACTTAGCGTGAGCGCACACAAAGACAACGTAGCTACCATTGATGATGAGATTGCTGTATTAGAGCAGAAGATTCAAAACCTCAAAGACCGCAAGACTGAACTAGCTGAAACACACAAACAGAACCTCGACAAAATTGAAAAGGGTGAGGCATGGTTAGCTAAGAATCCTGAACCTAGCATGGAAGCTTTATCTAAGGAAATGGACGAAGCTTTAGAGAACAACAGGCTAGTAGAAAAGCGTGATGCAATTCTTGAGAAGCACAAGGTATTGAAAGATTACAAGTCTGAGGCTTTAAAATTGACTGAAGCTATTGAGCAGTTCGACCAAGAGAAAAAAGACATCATTGCATCTTCTAAGCTTCCTGTAGAAGGCCTGACCTTTGATGATGATGGTGTGTACTTGGATGGCCTGCCTTTTGAACAAGGGCAAATCAACACAGCCAAGATACAGGAAGTGGGCTTTATGTTATTCCGAGCCTTGCAGAACAATATCAAGGTGATGAAGATGAACATGAATGAAATGGACAAGGAAACCTTTGGTCGTATCATTAAGGCAGCAGAAGAAAGCGGAACGCAAATAATCTTCGAGAAAGTGGAATGGGATAAGAACTTTGATATTCGCTTTGTTGAAGAATACCTTGATGAGGAGTGATAGCTGCTTAATGAGCAACTAAGGCTCACTGTCTGTCGATTTGCTTTTTTAGGTAGTCAAGGAGAGGTTTGCCGTACATTTACCGTACAAATTTTTAACTGAATGAAATACTATGTTGACACAGAGTTCTTAGAGGGAACTCAAAAATACGAACAGCCTTGGTTTAGCTTTTGGCTAGGCCAAAAGGCAAAAGAAAAGCCTACCATTGATTTAATCTCAATCGGTATTGTCTCAGAGGACGGAAGGGAGTATTATGCCATATCCAAAGACTTTAATTTAAGAGAGGCTTGGGATAGGTATGAGTGGTACTCTACGGCTTACAACAAGCCTGCGAGAAATAAAGAAGAAGAAGATTTCAAAGTTTACTGGATTAGGGAGAATGTGTTGAAGCCGATATTTAATGATTGGAATAAGTATTCATATCATAAGTTTAATTACAAAAACTTTAGGTATATGTTAAATATGATAGGCAAATCCAATCATCAGATAGCAGAAGAAGTTAAAGAGTTCACGTTAGAAGTTCCTAGAATACAAAAACATGGCAACCCCAAATTCTACGCTTACTTCGCAGACTATGATTGGGTAGCTTTCTGTTGGCTATTCGGCAAGATGATTGACTTGCCAAACGGTTTCCCGAAATATTCCCGAGATTTGAAGCAGATGTTGGATGAAGTAATTATAAAAAAGTCTAGCAATGATGATTGGTACGATTTGCATACTATCCACGAACATCCAAAGTATCCAAAACAAACAAACGAACACAACGCCCTAGCGGATGCACGGTGGAACAAAGAACTCCATGAGTTTATCAAGACACTATGAGAATTACAAAGTCAGGTTGGATATACATCCCTCAAGGCAGGGCCGATTACTTAGCCGAGTCCTATCAACTGGAACTTCACGGCAAGGAATGGAGGGTGCATGTATCCATGATACGCAAGATGGCTTTGAAGCATATCCTTGATGAGCTTGGGATTAAAATTACCAAAGAGCATTCCTCCCTGCTTAGAAATCTATACAAGGAGTACCATGATAAATTCAAATCCAAGCTACACCAAAAAGTAGGGCTTAACGGCAAGGAGTTATGGGAGCATCAGTATTCTACATTATTGCATAGCGTTACTAGGAAGCACTATATTGCAGCTTTAGACCAAGGTACGGGAAAGACAATTACCACCGCCCTAAAGTCAGAGTACATGGAGCTCTATCCTACTCTTATTGTATGCGAAGCCTCAGCAAAATACTCTTGGTTCAAATCCCTAACAAAGGAATGGGGGTTTAAGGACTATCAGTTCTCTATCATGTACGGCCAAAACAAGAGCATCATAGCCCTCGAAGAGAGGTTTGTGATAGTCAACTACGATATGCTATATCGGATGGCCGAGAAGCTAAAGAAAAAGGGTTTTAAGCATATCATATTGGATGAGTGCCAACGGGTGAAAAACCCAAAGACCCAACGGTACAAAGGGCTAAGGGAGATAATTAGCTACTCAAAGAAAAAGTACAAGAATCAGTACCCTCATATGACCTTTGCCTCTGGTACTCCCATGACTAATACGGCTGAAGATTTATTCCTTCCATTGAAGCTGTGCGAACACCCGTTGGGCAGGGTTAAGACTAAGTTCCAGGAAATGTTCTTAGAGCAAGAGCAAAATGCTTTTGGTGGCCACTACTCCAAGAAAACAATAGGCAGTAAAAACATTGATGTTCTAAATAAGCACTTAGCGAATTTAATGATACGCTACAAGCTTGAGGACTGCTTAGATATACCTCCCAAGAACTTTATCTTTCATACCGTTGATGGCAATGGTGATTGGCGTAAGGTGTACGATGAGGCTATAAGACAAGCCTGCGAAGAAAAGCAGCGTAGCATTAAAAGCTTAGAGGCTAATTTAATGTCGGCCAACAGGATTGTATCTTTGGCCAAGGTTGATATGGCAGTAGAGCTTGCCTTGAATATCTTAGAGGCAGGAAAGCAAGTAGTGGTATACGGTAGTTTTAAAGACTCCTTAGCTTTGGTTCGTTCTAAGATTGAGAAGGAAGGATATGGTGTGTCGTTTATTGATGGGAGTGTAGCTAACAACAAAAGAGGTAAGATTGTAGAGGACTTTCAAACGGGAAAGAACCAAGCGTTTGTAGGGAATATGATTGCAGCAGGAACTTCTTTGAATTTACAGAACGCACATAACGGGATATTCCTTAACTTTACTTTCACTCCTACGGACTTTGCTCAAGCGATTAGTAGGATGTACCGTGGTGGCCAGTTGAATAAGGTGAACATCAACTGTATACTTGTAGAAGGTACAATGGATGAGTACATTTGGAATCTAATGAAGAACAAGATGAGTACCATTGATGATATTATTGATGGTAAAAAAGTAACCATAACCAACATCACAGAACAAGTTTATCGTATAATCAAATCCAATCAGAAATGACAATTAACACCGAGTCCTTGCGTAATGCATTACAGATGGTTGCGCCAGTCTTTAAATCTAAGACTACCATTGCCGCTACCGAGCATGTCTTAATCTCTGGAGGTTATGTTTCAGGAACAGACCTTACCACTTCTATCCGAGCAAAGGTTCAAATGGAAGGAGATGAAGAAATCGTAGTTCGCTACGAGGAAATTCTAAAGACTGCTGAGGCTTGTCGCAATGGCGAGATTACCTTAGAGATTATTCCAACAGGGGAAGCTTTGATGTGCCACTTCAAAAGCGGCAGGCGCAGAGGTAAATTCCCTGCAATGGAACTTTCGGAAATGGTATCAATGGACTTCTCCGCTCCTGAGCAAACATTTAAAATGAAAAGCTTAGATGTATACCAACATGCAAAGGCCGCAGCAGAATTTACAGCGAAGGACGATATTGCACGGCCAAGCTTTGAGTACATACACTTTATCTCAGAAGCAGGGGCAATACATGTAGTAGCCACAGATGCCCATTCAATGTATTTCGGTAAGCCACACGTAGATGTACCCACAGAAGTTGAGTGTGATGTATGGGTAAAGAAAAATACCGTTGCTATCCTAAAGGAAATGACAGGGTTTGTAGACCTTGGCGTTACTGATGAATACAACTATATCTCATCCGAGGAATGCTGCGTTAAAATACGCAAGATAGATGCTAAGTTTATGACCGTTGAGCAGCTTCGCTCTGTCTTTGCTTACAAGCCTGAATTTAAGCAAGAGATAAACCTCAAGGAGTTCTTAAATGATGTAGGCGATGCAAGCCTATTTAGCACCAAGGGTACTTCTTTGGTTGTCTTTGAAGAAGGTAAGGTATACTCCGAGGACTTAGACTACAACCGAGGTATTGATGTTAAGACAGACCTGAACATGCCCAAGTCGGGGTTCTCAGCAAGGAACATTCTCAAAACTCCTGAGATTGATATTAAAGCTGAGATAATGATGTCTCCAACTAGGCCTATGCTTATCAAATATTCTGATGTTGTTATCATTGTAATGCCTATTGTACTCTAATGGTCTGTACGGTCTTAGAAAATAACTACAATACCGAGGGTATAGAGCGCAAGCTGGATGTTGTTATAAACTATATCCGCTCCGAAAAACTCAAAGATAGAATTGAATCTATCCGTGAGGGAGGGGATGTAGATAAAAAGAAAATGCTCCTACCTGCGTTCTTGCCTGCTGGTATATTTCGAGGCGGCAAAACAAAAGAACACCTGTATAAGTTCTCAGGAATAGTACACATAGACATAGACGGCAAGATTAAAGCAGGTAAGGTCTTATCGCAAATAGATATAACACACGTCTGTTTTATGTTTCGCTCCCCTCGCAAAGGTTTGAAGATAGGGTTTAGAGTTAATGCAAGTCCAGAGGATTACTCCTGGGCTTGGAAGTACCTTAATGAGAAATACTGCTTAGGCTATGGAGATATAAGTTCTAAGGCCTTGAATAAGCAGAGTTCTTTAAGCTACGACCCTGAGGCTTACTTTAATGGAAGCTGCGAGGTGTGTAACATACCCGAAGCTCCCAAGTACAAGAACGTGAATTACCCTAAGGTAAAGGTAAGGTCTTACTCGGAAGCTTTTAAAGTTGCCGAAGGTGCGTTGAAAAGAAACGGCCATTACTTTAGAAAAGGTAGCAGAAATGATTATATTTATCGTCTATGCTGTATATTAAACAGGATGGGTATTGATAAAGTAACCGCCTCACAACTGTTAGGAAATAGGTTTGGAGGCACAAAGTTTCCAATGTCTGAAATCAACCTTACACTAAATGGAGTCTACAAAAGAAACGCCCAAGAACACGGAAGCAGACCAATCTGTTAAGCTATGCCCTGAATGTGGCAGCGTTGCCGTAAGAAAAGCAAATAGACCTGAAAAGGTTTATACATGCACCGAATGTAAGTTGAACCACTTTATTCTAAAAACGAAATGACCCCCGAAGAAAAAGAACACATAGCCTTTGCCGAATGGATACAATGGAAGTATCCTGAGTTAAGGTTTAACGTAGACTGCTCAGGCATGAGAATAAGCATGGGATTACGCATGAAATTAAAGCGTATGCGTAGCCACCATAAAAAACTAGACTTCTTTTTAGAAGAACCTAGAGGTGATTATGCTGGCCTGTACTTAGAGATTAAGAAGTCTAGCATCATCAAAAAAGACGGAACACTAAAACCTAGGTTTAAAACCGACAAGCAGGGCAATAAGACAGACGACCACCAAGAGCAATGGCAGGAGATACAAGATTGCCGAAGAAGGGGCTATGCAGCGTACTTCGCTTTCGGGAAGGAGCATTGTATTGAAACCCTAGAGCGATACCTATCGATAAAAAAAGGTGAGAAACTTTCGGAAGGGTATTGCATATAACAAAGTAGTTCATATATTTGCAGTAAACACGGTAAAACATAAAAAATGAAATCACTAATTAAGAAAATCCAAGAATGGGGACGTGCCAAAGGTATCAACGACCCCTACAAGCAAGCCCTCAAAACGATGGAAGAGCTTGGTGAATTGTCAGGCAGTTTGCTCAAAGGCAAGAGAGATGAAGAGATAGATGCAGTAGGCGACATAGTTGTATGCCTTGCGATATACTGCGACATACAGGGCATTGACATTGAGGAAGCCACGCAGTTAGCATACGATACGATTAAGGGGCGCACGGGCAAGAATGTAGACGGGGTTTTTGTGAAAGATGAAAACCCGTACAAAGAAAAAACAGCCGCTTGGTGGTTTTGGCAATCGGACTGGCCGGGGGATGTGAAGCAGAGGGCAATAAAAAACATTGATGAGGTCTGTTTTGGCAAGGAACGTGATAGCCTTAAATCCGCACTTGTTTTTAGTTTCCTTTGGAATGAAAGCCAAGAAGGACAGGATTTTTGGGGAGAAATTTACTATAACTTACTTGAAGAAACCAAATAAACAAACGACAATCAATATTATGATGATTTTAGAGAAAACAATGGAAGAAATGCCAAGCTCATTCACTTCAAATGAGTTTAACAAAAGGGCTGTAAAAAATGGCTATCCACCTAAAAGCCTAAAAAGAAAAGGTTTGTCAAGTTTTATAAGAAAGTATGCAGATAATGCTTATGAGGGTTCAAAAACGTGGGTGAAAAGAGATAAAATACAAGATAAAAAGATAATGACGGACGAAGATATGATAAAACATTTAAAGGGTAAAGGTTATAAAATTATGAAACCAGTAAAGGAGTGGGTTGAATGTTAATGCACCAAAACAACTAAACAAAAGACAATGAAAATTAACCACAACATACCCCACCAATACTGGCACGTTGACCTCTCATTTATGGGAGTCAAAGAAACCCGAAAGTGTATCGTCCATGCTATTCAATCTTATGGCGGGAAGGCTTTGTTATTCCACGTGCTTACAGACTTCGGTGCACACCTCTCAAGAGTGCCTCTAAACTTTTTATCTCACAAGCCGACTACTAATGAGCTACCCTTGCACATGTTACAGCTTTGGGATTGCTTCTCAGACAACGTTAGCTTCGTTCAGTTTGATTATCTCACCGAGGCTAGGGTGAAGGTAACCTTAAAGGACAGAAGCTTTGTTTGGGGCAATTATTTTGGCACTGTGGACTGGTATGAGAATGGCTTTACAGAAGAGCCCACACAATTCAAGCAAGGGCATATCATTCTTTTGGACAACGGCCAGATAGCTATGCAGCCAAACAATAGATTGCAGTTCTTTGATATGAGCTTTACAGGAAAGAGTTTTCCGATGCACAGGTTAAGGGTTATAGAAGAAACCCCATCGGTAGAATCTGTAAGTGAGAAGTGGCTAATAACAGGAGATGAATATTTTTATGAGCAAGTTCCCAACGAGCCTGAGCTTTCCGATTCAGAAAGTGAAGGAAATGATAGCTGAGATTGAAAACGACAGAAACAATCCCAAGGCTTCAACAAACAAGACAATACAAAAGCGAATGTCAAAAAACGCTCACGAGTTATCCCGTTCAGCGAAGGCTATAACGGATATAATAAAAGAGCAAAAGCCATACGCTAAAAAATACGCCAAGCTCCGAGGCGATTGTTCGGAGCAACAAACCCAAAACAAATGAGTAGGTCTAATCCTTATCAAAGAACTCCACACCCATGTAAAAAATGGTTAGAATGGGCAGGAAGTACAGGCAACTTTAAGGTTTACAACAAAGAAACCAAAAGTTCAGAACCTGTAAATGTAAAGAAAATCCTTGTGCTTGACACCTTGCATTGCATCACAGGATTTGATGTAGTTAAAAAGATGGGATTCAATTCCAATGAAGTAAAGGACTTGTCCAAAGAACCCTTATACCTGAAAGATGGAAACAGGGATTTAAAAATCAGAGGTCTATGGGCGGATATTAAAGAAGCCCTGCCCAAGGGTGCTAGGTACACATCTTCGATTTACGCTTTGGTGGACGGTGAACTGTCAAACATCAAGCTAAAGGGAGCTACCTTGAATACTTGGATTGATACCTTAAAGGACGTAAACGTAGAGGAGGTGGGTATTATGCTCACAGGAAATGAGGAGCGCAAGAATGGAGCTACAACATACTACGTTCCAACGCTTGATATTTTCACTCCAACAGAAGCGGAAAACCAGCAAGCTATCGAAGCCGACAAGGTTCTCCAGTCTTACTTCAACTCCCGAAAAGGTCAACACCCAGCAATGGATGAAGGAGACGAGACAGAAGACCTAGAGAAGGCTAGTGATACACCTCAAATCGTAGAAGATGAAGACGAAGACGGACTCCCATTCTGATTTTCCGAAAGCATACTACCGAGTGGCTATCGCTTTAGGAATGGAAACTACCTTGGATAACATGTGCAAGATTGAAGCTTTCCATAAGGGCTATCAGAATCGCACAGAAAGAGAAGTGGAAGACTTCTTTGAGTCCGAGAATGTAGTGATTGATATTGAGTAAACCCAAACGCCCCTCTGTAATGGAGGGGCTTAAATTCAAACACCTATGATTGCAATACCAATAATATTACTAATCCTCACAATAGTAAGCTACATGAGGTTCAGATACTTGGTAAAGAGAAGGAGATACCGCAACGCCACTAAATACAGCTTCCTAATTGCTGTGTTCGGAACGCTTGAGGTGATGGTCTTATTGTTTTTTATATGGCTGGCAAGAGGAAAGCAGTAATACCTGCCGTTGGTTTCATTCAAAGGTACTACGTGCAGCCATTATTTAAAAGCAAGCTGCGTACATTTGAAATTACAAAGCTCCTGCTCGGTGGCGTGGCGGCAATAGAGTATAGATTCCCTGATGGCAAAGCTTTGTTTGGAGAAATAGAAAAGGTCTCACCCAAGTTTATCAAAAATCCCGAAGACCTTATAAATCCAATACGAGATTCCGAAGGCAATTACGTTCACTTTGATAATGATATTCAATGGGAGGTATCTGTGAAGTACAATCAACAAACTGGTCAATAAAGGGAAANACATTCCTGTTGTGGTTCTTTGAAATGCCATAGACCATTACATTGTCACGTACAAGCATCTTNTTCTTGNTCTCTAATGCACGTTTGTTTTGAATGGCATACAANTACCTCACGCCTTTTAAATTGATAGCATCAATGTCTATCACATACAAGTCTGGATAAAGATACCAGTTGTGTGCAACCTGATGCAAAGAGTGCAAAGCGACAACGACAAAACCTAAGTTGTTCAAGTGCCGCTCCCACACAGGAATCATCATCTTATCAGCACTCGCAAGTACCGCTATTCCGACTTTATGTTTTTTAGTTTTTTTGCTAACTCCCATACCTTGTCAAACAGCACCTCTAAAGAATCGAATATACCACGATTGTAAACAACCTTGCAGCTATTGTCAGCCTCGGTAAGATAGTGCCAACACGTGCCTATTAAAACCAAAATAGTAACCACATACTGTATGCCTGGGTGCAACGACTCCTGTAAGATAGGATAGAGGTATTTAGAAGCAATGAAATAATCAAAACAATAGGCAGCAGCAACAAACATACCACGAAAGAAAGTAGTCTTTAATACACTCCCAAATCCCTTCCAAAAACCAAAGCTCTTGCCGTTTTTCTTTTTCTCCTCCTCACGCTTCATTACAAAAGCTAAGGTGATGAAAACCCCTGCCACAAGGAACATGTCCAATAGAGGCATCATAAAGCCTATAATGCCAACCAAAAAGGCCATTAAGTTGTCGTAGAAATCTGACTTGTTCATTGCTCTAATCTTTTAAATTCATTCAAAGATACGGAAGTATCAGGAAAACACGGTGAAATAATTTTTATGTAAGACTCCTTTCTTCCACGAATTGCATTCCATAGCTTACCGCCAAACCATTTGCCAGGACGCTTCCAATAGCCCACAACACTCATATCACCGTAAGACTCTACCCTGACTTTTGCTGTGCTGCTGTCAGGGTGTAGCCTGACTTCTGTGCGAGCACATAAAGTATCAATAGTCAAAAAATACGCAGGGCAAACCTGTACGGTATCATACCACTCCCTGTAAACTACAACAGGAAAAGTATCAGTGACAGTCCTCCACCTAGTCTTATACACAAACTCAACACTACGTGGTCGAATCTTCAAGCTATCTAACAACTCCCTATTCTCATTCCTTAACTGCTGATTAGTTACAACTACCTGTCGTGCCGTGCTTTTATACACCTCCTGTTGAGCTTCGTAGGCTTGCTCCCATTTATAAGCCCTTTCGGCCTCACCGCAAGACCTTTTAATAAAGAAAAGCAGCCCAGCTAAAGCTACCCACTTCCAATGTGCCGAGGCGAATCCTATCCAGTTCATCGTATCTTACCATCTACTACCCGGAAGTTGTCAACGGTGAAGTTGCCCTCATCGTCAAGCTCCACAATCGCCCCTCCATGATTCCATTTTGTGTAAGCAAATGGACGGTATTCCGGTTCTAAATCGCAGAAGCACCCAGTCGAAAAACAAGCGGTTGCATCGCCCTTCAGGTTGTTCTCATGGTGTTCAGAAGTTTGGTGGTTATGACCTGCTAAAACGCTGCTTTTAGCTCGCAGAAACAAGCCCCTCGCAGGATTGACTGGGCTAAAGATAGATTGCCCAAACTCGTGGCCATGAACAACGTGCAGCTTGCCAAAGGATGCCTTCTGTCTGCTGTCGATTAGCTCAATGCCTAATTCTTTCAAGCCAAGTACGTCGCCCAAAGCGAAGCCTTGGAAACCCGCAAGTTCGGGGGTGTTATCCATTAAATAACGCTCCCATCTGTCCTCGTGGTTTCCTAACTTGTAATAAACATCCACATTTAGGGAAGTCAGAAACTCCAAAAACTCTCTTGCAACATCTACCTCGACAACCATTCCGGGTGTGCTTGGGTCTTTGCTCCATCGGCTAATCTTAGCACAATCCACTACATCCCCGTTCAAATAGATAGCGTCAATGCCTTCCTTAAAGCCATAATCCAAAGCCGCCTCGATAGCCGGGTTGAAATGATAAGGAATATGAAGGTCGCTCATAACAAGTACCTTCTTGTTCTTGCTCGGCAGCTCCCATGTATGCTTGGCCGTCTTAATCCCTTTGCTCTTGAACGCTTTGTAGTATTCGCTTGGCTTCATTTCCTCCCTTTGAAACTTTTTGAATTGGGGGTTAAGCCGTTCAAAGCTGTCGCTGTTAGTTCCATTCGCCCCCCTCCGTGTGCGTATCATATGTCGCACATTCTCAATTTCCTTTGCTTTCTCGTTATGGTCGAAAACTCCGGGGTAAAGTTCTACAATCTGTCGTGCCAAGGTGCGGTTAGCGAAGTCATGGTCGCCCATTGCCGCCATGTGCTTTTCGACTATGTCCACTTTTTCTGGCACAAGTACTGACTTACCTCTTTTCTTGCTTTGCATAGTTTAGGGTTTTGATTAGCGTTCAATTTTCCAAGTTGCCTCCTTTGCTGCAATTGCCTCAAAGGTTTTTAGATAGAGCTCTTTGTAGGCATCCTTACTTTTACCTACAAAGTTTTTGCCCTTTGTTTTGCCCGGCAATGGGCAGCCATGAGACTGTTTGGCCGTATTCCCTGGGTGTACCATAATCCACTTAAACCCTTCAACAGGGTCTAAGCAAATGCAGCCCTTCTCAAAGTGCCAAGGGTATTTGCTCTCATTCTGACCATACCTTCGATAGTGCTTACCACGTTTCCTATGCCAAGGAATATAAGTATCAGCAGGTATCGCAGTCTCTCCCCATATCTTTCCCTCACCCGCATCATAAAAATCGCCATCACCATTTTTATCCACTAACTCCCTTACAGGGTCTTCCAAGATATAACATTGAAACACTCCATCAATGTATAGTTCACTAATGGTGCTTATGTCGGTTTTTTCAATTGCGAATTGCTCAATCCTCATTCCCATCGGTTTAGATTTGTTCGGGCTGTGCAGGAGCAACCCAAGGGATAATAGGTAACGCCTTCACCCATTCGTAGTGCGGATTAACGCAATTGGCTATTTCCTCAACTGATATAATCCAGTTGGGCGGCTCGTTGCCGTCTAAGACAGGGTTGAAGTAGCTGTTGGGTGCATATTGCCGCCCTACCAGTTGGTCTTTTTGAATGGGTGTCAGCAAGCCCACGTACTTATCGTAGTCGCTTGCTTTTAGTTCGGTTAGATTCATCTTCCTAATGCTGTATTAAAAGCGTCCATAAGTGATTGAAAACTTATTGATTGGGCGTCGGTTATGTAGTTGCGGCCAAACACCCAATAGCTAAACTGCCTTCCTGAATAAAAAGCAGGGCTAATTATTGCGGCATCGGTGTTATTTGATGCGCCCACAAGGTGTTCGTTTACGGTGCTAAGAATTCCTGTTCCACTTGTTGTGTCAATTATTAAACTTCCGTTTTTACGTAGCTTAATACCGCCTCCCGTTGGGGTTCGGTAGCCTAAATGGTTACCTAAACTATCAGAAACAACGGCTGTAACTTGGCTTGAATAAAGCTCCAACCTTGCGCTGCCTCCTGAACGGGTTTGTATTCTTGTGATAAAACTTGTACCCTTGCCACCGTCTACCCAAGCGCCGGGGTTTGCATCCGTAGACGAGCCAAGGCCAAACCAACGCTCTGTTGTTGCACTTAATAGTGTATCTGTTAAATAAGTTCGGTGGTAGCCGTTAATTCCGTTAGGCTGTGCGCCCCCAAGCCCAAACGTCCAACCGCCTACAAAGTTAGCCCTGTATGCTGCATCTAAATCTCTTGGGTCGGCCAAGTTAATAGCGCATGGTGCGGATGCGCTTCCAATATACGGGTACAAAGCGTCAATAATTGCCACTCCTGCGCCCGGCGTATAGCCTGACCAATTGACTGAATATATGTTTTCAGCTTTTAAAGCTAAAACCAAGTCGTTTATCGCCGTTTCTTCCGCACCGCTAACTGTATAACCTGCCGAATCCAAAGCGTCAATGTACGCCTGTGCGTCAGGGTCGTTACCGCCGCCACCGCCGCCATCATCAAAAGTAGTAGCCCTCCGATACCTTGTTAAGTCCTTCTTGCTACTCAGCCTTTTAAACTTCGCCCAACTCATTCAAAATAAGTTACATGTAATATCATTGTACTACCGCTATGGGTCGTATCACGAATAACCCTAAAGTTTTGCAAGTCATCCTTCGACAAAATATCAAAGGTATCATTAGCACTTCTTGGATTTCCCGTAGTTGCCGTAGGGGCATTACCAGTAGTTAGAAACCTGATAGAAGGCCCTGATGTATTATCAGACTCTACAATACAATAAGCGTTAGTGGCATTCGCAGGAATGTTGCTTAAACCGATTGAATTTGTGCTAACAGTCAAAGCCTCGTAGCCCACAGTACGGTTTAAAAAAGAAACGGTACTATTGGTCAACGCCCGAAACAGTACGCTAATTTGGTCTGGTGTTAATTCAGCCATAACATTGTTTATCTAGTAAATATAATCCTTCTTCTTGAGTTAAGCAATCATCCGCCCCCTCAATAACAGCATCAGAGCCATCGTTAAATTCATTGTCAATCAAAGTGAGAGCAACACCTACACTACCCGAAGCAACAAAAGAAGTGCCATTATAGGTCAAATCAGGAGCGTATACGATTATCTGTGTGCCATCATAAAACGCAGGGAAGCCAGCAGCAACCAAAGCCGAAACAACAGTAGCCGAAGCCGTAGCCACAACCGTAGAACCTA
>JGI11772J19994_1000109_pt1 | contig 16949 bp, 22 predicted proteins | sample Etolagsurwater0m_FD_19994 | JGI IMG/M metagenome (IMG submission 19994) | reverse complement strand
TGTCCAATAAATTTTCATTAAAATTTGCAGAAAGTGATTTATNTTGAGTATAAATCTCTGAAGTTGCATTTGAAATATCTGTTAAAATAGCAAATTCTTTTTTTTGTTTTTTTAATTCTATAATTTCTTTAAGCAGTGACTGTTTCATTTGAGTCTAATTTAATTTTAATACTGTAATTAGGGTCTAATTTTTGTTTCATTAATGCGGGAATAATGTCTTTATATGCACCGATTAAACCATTTTTTGCTTTAGGTAATTGACTTTCTAAATGTTTGTAAAGTTTATCTAAATTATAAGATGGAACTGAAGGAAAGATATGATGAACACAATGATATTCCATTTTCCAATATAAAAAACTTAAAATCGGATTTAAATGCATATCTCTTGAAGACAACCTGTGATCTTTTACATTTCTAGCTAGACCACCATGTTGTGCAAAAGCAACTAGCCGATGCATAGTTTTACCGTAGAAGATAGGTAGCAATAAAAAAAGGATGGGTAACCAACTTTTTATGACAACTGAAAATAAAATTATCAATAACCATAAAAAAATGTAAATCCTAGAAATTAATATAGATCTTTTTTTTGCATTTTCCGGAATACTGTCTTTTAGCACTTTGGTTTCTACTCCAAATGCATGTTGAATTATTTCGAAGGATATATGGCCTTTAATAAAAAAAATATCTGCAAATGGAATACAATTTATCAATAATAGCTTTGGTGTATTTTTTAAGTCGTTACCATATAAAATCTCATGGTCATAAGGATCCTTGGTCGAATAAGTATCTCTATGATGAACAAAATGTGTGAATTTCCATCTTGTTGGCTCAAACATCGCCATAAAAGATGACAAATGAAAGAAAATTGAGTTTAATTTTTTTGAATTAAAAGCCGTGTTATGGCTTGTCTCATGCCATATTGCATTTACAAAATTATAAATATTTCCATAAATCAAAAACCATATAACAGTCCATGCAGTACCCCATGTGAAATAAGCCATATAACCAGTCAAAAATAAAAGTGTAAAATACAAACCTACATGAGCTAAACCCTTCAGATCTGATTTTTTTGATAGTTCTATTAAAATTTTATTATCTAACTCTGGTTTATAATATTTCTGAAGATTAATTTGCATTAATTTATCTTTTCTAAATAAACTGCAATTTCACCACCACACGCTAAACCAATTTCCCAGGCACTCTCATCTGAAACTCTAAATTCTATTTTTTTAAACTCTTTATTATCTTTAATGAGATCCATAGACTCTCTAACAACTGCTGACTCTACACAACCTCCTGAAACAGAACCTGAAAAATCTCCTTTTTCATTTATGATCATTCTACTGCCTGTGGGTCTTGGTGATGAACCCCAAGTTTGAATTACTGTGGCTAGAACTACTTTTTGATTAGCATTTACCCAATCATTAGCTTCTTCAAGAATTTTTTCATCAAATGAATTTTTCATTTGATAAAATATAAGTCTTAACTAACAAGCTTCAACAGCTTTTTTAGTATAGGTAAGAACTAAACTAGCTCTATATTCAGCTGATGCATGTATATCAGAGTTCATTTCAGAACTGTCTAATTCTATTCCATCAATAGCTGCTGACGTAAAATCAGAAGATAGTTTTTTTGATAAATCTTTATCAATATAAACACAAGATTTTGCCCCTGTAATTGCAACATTAACCCCTTCTTTATGTTTAGCTAAATAAACTCCAACTATTGCATATCTCGAAGCTGGGTTTGGATGTTTTTGATAATCAGATTTTTCAGGTATTTGAAATTCTACAGCCTCAACTAATTCACCTTTTTTAAGCGCTGTTTCAAACATGCCTGTAAAAAATTTGGCAGCTTCAATTTTTCTCTCATTAGTATGAATAACCGCATTAAGAGCCATACATGCTGATGGATAACAAGCAGAAGGATCATTATTTGAAATGGATCCTCCTATAGTACCTCTATTTCTAACTTGAGCATCTCCAATTCTTCCAGCTAATTTTGCAAGAGATGGAATAGCTTTTTGAACTTCTTTTGAGGAAGCAACCTCACCATGTTTAGTTGTTGCACCAATAGTTACTGTCTTATCAGTAACTTTAATGCCTGAGAGACTTTTTATTTTCTTAATATCAATTACATCCTTATAACTAGCTAAACCTAATTTAATTGATGGAATTGTAGTCATACCTCCAGCTAAAAAAGCAGAACCAGAAGAAGCTAAACTTGAAGCTTCCTTAACATCTTTTGGTGCGTGATAATTAAATGATTTCATAGTTTTCTCCTTATGCTGCTTTAGCGTTAGATTTTTTCATTGCTTTGCACGCCTTCCAAACTTTTTCAGCAGTAGCTGGCATTGAAATTTCTTGACCACCTAAGGCATCAATAACGGCATTCATCACCGTTGGAGGCGAAGCAATCGCTCCCGCTTCCCCACAACCTTTTACTCCTAAAGGATTTGAAGTTGCATGAGTGCAAGTAAAGCCTAAATTAAACTCTGGAAAATTATCCGCTCTCGGCATGGTATAATCCATATAAGAAGCAGTCATAAGTTGACCTGTTTCATCATATTCGGTGTTTTCATAAAGCGCTTGTCCAATTCCTTGAGCTATTCCTCCGTGAACTTGTCCTTCTACAATCATTGGATTTACTATTCTTCCAAAGTCATCAACAGCTGTATATTTTTCAACTTTGACATGTCCTGTTTCTGGATCAATTTCTACTTCACAAATATGTGAACCAGCTGGGAAAGAAAAGTTTGATGGATCAAAGAAAGCAGATTCAATTAAACCCGGCTCATCACCTTCTGGTATTGGTGATTTCATTTCATCTCTCTGTCCAGGCACATAACAAGCAAAAGCAATTTCACCAATCGTTTTTTTCTTATTAGATTTAAGAGCAACAAACTCACCGTCTTTAAACTCAATTTCATCCTCATTAACTTCAAGCATTTTAGCAGCAACTCTCTTACCTTTTGCTACTATCTTTTTACACGCGTTAACGATTGCAATACCTCCAACAGTTAAAGATCTTGAACCATAAGTTCCCATTCCAAATGTTCCTTTATCCGTATCACCATGGACGACATCTATATTTTCCATTGGTACACCCAATTCATCTGCTGCTATTTGAGCAAATGTAGTATCATGACTTTGGCCATGACTATGAGCACCAGTGAATACTGATATTTGTCCTGTAGGATTAAATCTTACTTCAGCAGACTCCCAAAGACCTACACCACATCCTAAAGACATTACTGCTGCTGATGGGGCAATACCACAAGCTTCAAAGTAAGAAGAAACCCCTATACCTCTTAATTTTCCATTAGCCTCTGATTGTTTTTTTCTTGCAGCAAATCCAGCATAGTCTGCCATCTGTTTTGCTTTTTCTAATCCGGCAACATAATCACCTGAGTCAACAGTATGGACTAATGTTTGTTTAAATGGAAATTCTGATGGGAAATTTTTCATTCTTATTTCAGTTTTATCCATTCCTAATTCCATTGCAGCTTTTTCAACTAATCTTTCAATAGTATAAGTAGCTTCAGGTCTTCCAGCACCTCGGTAGGCATCAACTGGAGCAGTATTTGTAAAAACTGCTTTTACATTAGAATATGCGGCCGGGATTACATAAACACCAGTAGCACAAGGACCAAATAAATATGTTGGAGTTACTGTTCCAAAAACTCTTGCATAAGCCCCNAGGTTTGCAATTGTTTCATTTTTAAANCCTAAAAACTTACCNTCNTTTGTAACTGCTAACTCAGCATGAGTAACATGGTCTCTTCCATGTGTGTCAGTTAAAAATGACTCGGTTCTTTCTGCTACCCATTTAATCGGTCTTTCAATTTTTTTTGAAGCCCAACTACAAACTATTTCTTCATTATAAACATTTATCTTAGATCCAAATCCTCCTCCTACATCTGGCGCAACTACTCTTAGTTTATTCTCAGGAGCAACACCACCAAAAGCTGACATTATCAATCTCGATAAGTGAGGATTCTGACTGGTCGTGTACAAAGTTATTTCTTCAGAAGCTGTATTGTAATCTACTACACAAGCTCTAGGTTCCATTGCATTAGGAACTAATCTGTTATTAATTAAATCTACTTTAATAATTTTATCAGCTTTAGCAAAAGCTTCATCTACTGCTTTTCTATCTCCTAATAACCAGTCATAACAAAGATTTTTATCAATACCATCATGGATACTTTCACCTTTCATAGCATCAGCAGTACTAGTCACTGCTTTTAAAACTTTATAATCAACATTCACCAACTCAGCAGCTGCTTTTGCTTCATCTAAAGTATCAGCAATCACTACCGCTACCGGGTCACCGACAAAGTTTACACTATCTTTTGCTAATGGTGGGTTAGCAGGAACCTTCATTTCAGTGCCATCTTCACTTCTAATTGCCCAACCAGCAATCAATCCTCCTATTTTATCATTTGCAATTTCATCACCTGTTAAAATACTTACTACACCAGAAGCTTTAAGTGCTTTGGATGTATCTACTTTATTAATTTTCGCTCTTGCATGAGGAGATCTTACAAATACAGCGTAGGTTTGATTAGCAATATTAATATCTGCGGTATATCTTCCCTTACCAGTCAAAAATCTTTTATCTTCTTTTCTTTCTACTCTTGATCCAACTAGACTTGCCATTTTTTTTCCTCCTATAAATTATATTTTACCAGCAGCCTCTTTAACAGCTGCAACAATATTTTGATAACCTGTACATCTACAAATATTTCCTTCTAACCATTCTCTTATTTCTGAATCTGAAGGATTTTTTTTAGTTTGTAGTAAATCTACTGCACTCATAACCATCCCTGGGGTGCAGAAACCACATTGTAATCCATGCATCTTTTTAAATGCTTCTTGCATAGGATGAAGTTTTCCATCTTTTGAAAGTCCTTCAATNGTTGTGACTTTAGATCCATCAATATCAGCAGCCAAGGTTGANCAGCTTTTGATAGACTTGCCNTCTACATGCACCACACAAGCACCNCATTGACTGGTATCACATCCAACATGAGTTCCTGTTANATTTAAATTTTCTCTTAAAAAAACTGATANTAAAGTATGATCTGGTATCTCTTTAGTTACTGATTTACCATTTACCTCTAGAGTAACTTTTTTCATTAAAACTCCTTTTGATTACGGTAATTGGAAGTACATCACACGAGAGTAACAAGATCAACAAAAAAGGAACAACAAATTCTACTTATAGTAGTATTATATTTAAATTGTTAAATACAAAATAACTAAAATTGCAATTCCAACAGCTATATAAATTAATTTTTTGTTAATCTTATTGTTAGATTGGTTTGAGTTAACGCTACTTGGTACTTTTTCAGCCTCTAAATTATCTTTTGGTGAAATAAGCTCAGAAAATTTACCAAAAAATATATCTGCCATTTTTTTTGCTGTCATATCAATTAATCTTGATCCAACTTGTGCAATTTTTCCACCTACATTAGCTTCAACTTCATAAATAAGTTTTGTACCACCCTCACTATCCTCTAATGTTACATTTGCCTCTCCTGAGGCAAAACCAACTGGAGAATTACCTGAGCCAATAATTTTATAACTATTAGGTGGATCTAAATCTTTTAATTCAACTTCTCCAGTAAAACTTGCATTAAATGGACCAATTTTATTAGTGGCTTTTGCAATAAATTTAGTTTCAGAATCTTTTTTAAATTCTTCACATCCAGGTATCGCTTGTTGAAGGATATTGGGATCATTAAGTGCTTCCCAAACTTTTTGTTTTTCTAAATTTATTTGGTAGGATCCTGAAAGTTTCATAAAAACAATTTATATTAAAAATATATGGATGATAATACAAAAAAAGAATTACAATCAGCTGCATTTGAAAGATTGATTGAACATTTAAGAGAGAGAAAAGATGTTCAGAATATTGATTTAATGAATTTAGCTGGTTTTTGCAGAAACTGTTTGTCTAAATGGTATCGTGAAGAGGCAGAAAAAAGAGGAATAACAATTTCAGATCCTGATGCTAGAGAACATGTCTATGGAATGCCTTATCCTGAATGGAAAGAAAAATACCAAAAATAATTATTTTTCTTTTAACCTTGGAAACAATTCTACAAAATTACAAGGTTTATGATTGATATCTAGTTGATGTTTAAGAATTCCATCCCAAGCGTCTGTAACACCTCCTGATGACCCTGGTAAAGCAAAAATATATTTTCCATTAGCTAATACTGCGCATGCTCTGGATTGTATTGCAGAAGTACCTACAGTTTTTAAACTTAAATATCTAAAAATTTCGCCAAATCCAGTGATATGTTTTTCTGCTACCTCATCTAGAGCTTCAGGAGTAATATCTCTACCAGTTAATCCTGTTCCTCCTGTTGTAATGACTACATCAATATCAGGATGATTAATCCATTCTTTAAGAATAATTACGATATCATTTTTATTATCTTTGCAAATTTTTCTATCCACCAAATTATGATTAGCTTCCTTTATTTTATCTACCAAAATTGCTCCGGATTTATCATTATCAAAAGTTCTAGTGTCAGTTACAGTTAAGAGTGCTATATTTACTTTCATAATTTTTAAATGTTCATACTATCAATTTTATTTTTTATAACAGCAATTTTATATTCTAGTGTTGGCTTTGGAGGAGGATCAACTTATCTAGCACTACTTTTAATTTGGGATGTTCCATATTATATTTTTCCAGTTATAGCATTAATTTGCAACATCATTGTAGTTTCAGGAAATTCAATTAATTACTCAAGGGCTGGAAACTTTAATTTTAGATTACTAACTCCATATTTAATCGGTTCAGTTCCATTAGCTTTTATTGGGGGCTCTATAAGAATTGAAAAAGAATTGTTTGAAATTTTTCTTTTTTTAGTGCTCACAATTGCTGGAATAGCTTTATTCTTTCAGAATAAAACTTTTAAAGACAATAATGTTAAATATAGCTTACCACCGCTATACTTGTCCTTAATAATTGGTTCAATTCTTGGTTTAATTTCTGGAATAGTTGGAATTGGTGGAGGTATATTTCTAAGTCCAATTTTATTTTTACTTAAAGCCGCACCTCCCAAGCAAATAATAACAGCAGCCTCTTTCTTTATACTTATAAACTCTATATCTGGGGTTATTGGACAATTAACAAAAGATTATGTTTTTGATCAAATCTTAAATTACTGGTTACTATTTCTTGCTGTTCTAATAGGTGGACAAATTGGGAATTATATTAACCTAAAAATTTTTTCAAATAGAACTCTAGCATTGGTTACTGCATGCTTAGTTATTTTTGTAGCTATTAGAATGGGTTTTAAAATATTATGATAAAGTTGATTAAATAAAATTTTAAGATATTCAATCATTACAATGAAAAACTTAAAACCATTTGGTCCATCTATTGGAAGATCTAGGATCTCTAGAGACTTTATTAATAAATTAAATAAAGAATTTGATGGCATTTCAAGAACTAAAAAGAAAGACTATAGCTCTAAACTAGCTAGTCAGATTAAAAATGAAGTTAATTTTTCAAAAAAATATGTAGATAAAAATTATGCACCCTATTTAAAAAAAATAATAAAAAAGTTTTTAGATAAAGAAGGGATAAAAAATATAAAAAAAATAGACATTTTAAACCTATGGGTCGTAAGACAATTTAAGGGTGAGTACAACCCTATACACTACCACGAAGGAGATCTATCTGGTGTTGGATATATTAAATTACCTAAAGACATGACTAAAAATAAATTACTAAAAGGAAAAAAAATTAAAACAAATGGAACGATTGATTTTATCAATGGACAAAAAGCTTTTCTTAGCAAAAGTATTTACAATGTCGTGCCCACTGTTGGGGATTTGATATTATTCCCCAATTATTTGATGCATACGGCCTATCCTTTTAATAAAGATGGTGAGAGAAGATCTTTTTCATTTAATAGCAAAATTATTTATAAAAAATAAAATATTATGGATATAAATTTTTTTAAAAAAACTAGAATTCTAGATGGAGGAATGGGCCAAGAGCTTCTTGCAAGAGGTATGAAATCTAATGGAACTTTATGGAGTGCAAACGCAATATTAAATGAAGATTACCATAAATTGATATATGAAATACATAAAGATTTTGTTAAAGCTGGAGCAGAGATAATTATCACTAATACTTTTACAACAAGAAGAATTAGGTTAGCAGAAAATGATATTGAGGAAAAATTTGAATACTTAGTTAGTAAAGCTGGTGAAATTGCTCATGAAATTAAAAAAATTTATCCTAATATATTTGTTGGTGGCAGTTTACCTCCTCAACTCTTAACGTATCAAGCAGATCTAAGAGATGAAAAAGATATTCTATCTAATTTTTCTGATATGGCAGAAATTTTAAATCCCTATGTTGATTTCTATTATTTTGATGTTTTAAGTAGTGTAAGAGAATTTGATATTGCTATAAAAGCTGTTGAAAAATTTAATAAACCTTATTTATTCGGTGTTCATATTTCTGAGGGCACCACTTTGCCAAGTGGAGAAAAAATTTCAGATTTTAAAAAATTTGCAAGTAATCCAAATTTATTGGGAATAATGTTGTCTTGCGTTAGTCCTGAAAATTATGAATTAAATGCAGATCAATTAAAAGAGCTTAATGTTCCCTATGGATTTAAATTTAATGCTTTTCAAACAACAGCTCCAAAAGAAGGTTACACAGAGAATTATAAAAAAAATAAGGGAAACCCTAATGAATTTCTTGGGAAAAGAGAGGATCTTAATCCAATTAAATTAGCTGAATTAGCAAATAAATTTAAGAGTATGGGTGCAACTATACTTGGTGGTTGTTGCGAAACACGCCCAGCTCATATTGAGCAATTAGCAAAACTTAAATAGTTTTTTTCTTATCACCTTTTTTTACAAAATAAATACCTATTACAACGGCAATTAAAGAAACCAGTACCTTGGTAGTAATTAGTTCTTTTAAAAAAATATAACTTAAAATAGTTCCAAATATTGGTATTAAATAAGAAACTTGTGATTGAAATATTAAGCCATTATTTTTTAAAATTCTAAATCTTAGTAACCAAGCAATACCAGTGGATACTACTCCTAAATAAATTACTGAAATTGTAGAGTCTAATCTTGGAATATTCTGCCAAGGTTTTTCAATAAAACTCATAAGCGGTAATAAAATAATTATAGCCCAAATCAAAATTGATCCTGTCACATTTTCATTTCTTTTTTGGCTTATCTTCAAAGTAAGTACTCCGCCAACTACATAGCAAGTAGATCCTAAAAGAATTAATAATGCTGATATAAAATTGTTTTCATCAATTAACAGGTTATCAGAAAATAAAAATATTATTCCTAAAAACCCAATTAAAATTCCAATTGTTTTTATTAAATTAAATTTTTCATTTTGAGTATAAAAATGTCCCAAAATTGTAGAGCTTAGTGGTGTTGTGGACATTAAAATTGCAGCTAAATTACTTTGAACAGATTTAACTCCATAAGCTATTAAAAAGAAAGGTGCCACTAAATTTATAAATCCGATCATAGCAAACCAATGCCAATCTTTTGAAAAAGCTTCTATCTTTATATTCTTAAAATAACAAAGAAGTAAAACTGGAATTGATCCAAAAAAAACTCTTAAGAATGCAATCGTAACTGGACCAAATGAGTAAGTTGCTATTTTAATATTAAAAAAAGCTGATGCCCAAATTAATGCTAGAAATGTTAATAAAAAATAATCTAATAATTTTGGCTGTCTCATTCTACTATGTCTTCAATTTCACTATCTGTTATTTTATGCAAATCATTAAAACTAATTTTAAAAACACAATTAGGATGGCCTGCTGCTGCGTATATATCTTCAAATCGATCCAAAGTACTATCTAAATAAATCTTTACTTTTTCTAAGTGTCCTACTGGTGATACTCCACCAATTGTATATCCAGTTACACGTTTAACATCATCTGGTGAAGCCATAGATATATCTTTTATTTCTGTAATTTTTTTTAGTTTGTTTAATGAACATTTTTTATCTCCAGAGACTAAACATAAATAAATTTATCTGACGCTCTAAACAGCAAGCTTTTAACGATGGCACCTACAGTACAACTTAAGGCTGTAGCAGCATCTTTCGCAGTTTTTGCAGTTTGCTCTAAATATATTATTTTTAAATTCTTATTAAAATTATTAAGGGCTTTGTTTGCCCTTTGCACCGGTTCTTTATTAAGTACTGAGTCCATTAAAAATTCAGCTACTTATATAGCTAAAATATGCATTTTAAATAGATACTTATGTGAAAATTGCATAGGTGTTATCCCTTAAAAGTACAATATTAATCTATATTTTTTTGCTATTCAGCCTCAAACAAAATTAATTTAGGAGCAAAAATGAGTTCAAGTAATGTTTTAAAATTTATTAAAGATAAAGAAGCAGAGTTTGTAGATTTAAGATTTACAGACCCAAGAGGAAAGCTTCAGCATCTTACAATGGATTCTACCATCATTGATGAAGAAATGTTAACTGATGGAGTATTCTTTGATGGATCTTCAATTGCTGGCTGGAAAGCTATCAATGAATCAGACATGATTTTAAAACCAGATACTTCAAGAATTTTTATGGATCCATTTACATCTCATAATACTGCAGTTTTGTTTTGTGATATTTTAGATGCAGTAAACAGAACCCCTTATGAAAGAGATCCTAGAGGTATTGCAAAAAAAGCTGAAGAATATTTGAAACAATCAGGAATTGGCGATAAGGCTTTCTTTGGTCCTGAACCTGAATTTTTTGTTTTTGACGATGTAAGAATTAAAAATGATATGAATGAGTGTGGATTTAAATTAGACAGTAAAGAAGGTCCATATAACTCAGGTAGAGAATATGAAAATGGAAATATGGGACATAGACCTCCAGTAAAAGGTGGATATTTTCCTGTTCCTCCTGTTGATAGTGAACAAGATATGCGAGGTGAATATCTTAAAAACTTAAAAGAAGTCGGAATTAAAGTTGAAAAACATCATCATGAAGTTGCTCCTAGTCAACATGAGCTAGGAATGTATTTTGGAACTCTAGTTGATCAAGCNGATAATGTTCAACTTTATAAATATGTTGTNCAAATGGTTACACATTCATTCGGTAAGACTGCAACTTTTATGGCAAAACCANTTAAAGGTGATAATGGTTCTGGAATGCACATTCACCAATCAATTTGGAAAGGTGATACTCCAGTATTTTCTGGTGATGCTTATGCTGGTCTTTCTGAAACTGCACTGTTTTATATTGGTGGAATTTTAAAACATGCTAAAGCTATTAATGCTTTTTCTAACTCTACTACTAACAGTTACAAAAGATTAATTCCAGGCTTTGAAGCTCCAGTTCTATTAGCTTACTCAGCTAGAAATAGATCAGCTTCATGCAGAATTCCAATTACATTAAGTAAAAAAGGTGCAAGATGTGAAATAAGATTTCCTGATGCATCTGGAAACCCTTACTTAACATTTGCAGCAATGCTTATGGCTGGAATAGATGGTATCAAAAACAAGATCCATCCAGGTAAATCTTTTGATAAAGATTTATATGATCTGCCACCTGAAGAAGTTAAAGCTATCCCAACCGTTTGTGGATCTTTAAGAGAAGCAATGGAAAACTTAGATAAAGATAGAGAGTTTTTAACTCAAGGTGGAGTATTCACAGACGATCAGATCGATGCTTACATTGCTCTTAAATTTGAAGAAATTCATAAATTTGAGCACGCACCTCATCCTGTCGAATTTGAGATGTATTACAGTAGTTAATTAAATTAATTACTGTCTAGTTGTAGCTATAGTATCTTTGTTAACACCTTTTTTAACAATGTAGTCTTGGGTTCCGTTCGCCCCAATTTCTACTTCTTTTCTAAGGTCCTTGAAAAAAGTTCTTTGTTTTAAAGAATTTTTTAAAGATTTAACAAGATTTTTAAATTCAAATTTATTCATAACTATTTTATACACTAGTTATGCATCGAATGCAATACAGCTATGCGCCAAATGGGATATTAGCTTTAACCTATTTTAAATGACTCACCACAACCACAACGTTCAGTTTCATTAGGGTTGTTAAACACAAAAGATGAGGAAAATTCTTCTTTTTTATAGTCCATTTCAGTGCCTAAAAGATACATTACAGCAGCAGAATCGACATAAACTTTAACACCTTTATCTTCAATGACCTCATCATTAGGATTAATTGATTTTGCATACTCCATTACATAAGACATACCAGCACATCCACCTGATTTAACTGAAACTCTAACTCCGATCGATTCTTTTTCTGCATTAGACATTATCTCTTTGATTCTGACAGCAGCATTATCACTTAATTTTATAATAGGATTCATTATAAATTTAACTCCAATTTTGCCGCCTCGGACATCATATCTTTATTCCATGGTGGGTCCCAAACTAATTCTAAATCGACATTCTCAATGCCCTCAACTTGCATAGCTCCATCTTTTACTTCTTTAGGTAAACTTTCTGCTACCGGGCAATTTGGGGTAGTAAGAGTCATTTTAATTTTTGCATTATTATTTTCTACTTGAACATCGTAAATTAAACCCAGCTCATATATGTTCACTGGTAACTCTGGGTCATAAATTTTTCTAATTTCTTCTATAACTTTTTCTTTTAATGTCATAATTTAATTTTCAGTTTTAACTTCTTCTTTTTTGTTGTCAAATGCAGAAACTAATGTGTGCCAAGATAAAGTGGCACATTTTACTCTCATTGGATACTGTTTCACACCTGATAGACACATCAATTTTGTTCTTTCATCATCTTTTAAATTTTTAGAACTTAATTCTGGATTTTCTTTTATCATTCCCAAAAAATCATTAATAATTTCTTTAACTTCATTTTCTGATCTTCCTTTAACTAAATCTGTCATTATAGAAGCAGAGGCCATTGAAATTGCACAACCACTTCCTTCAAAAGAAATATCTTCAACTTTTTTATCTTCATTTAATTTTAAATAAACATGAACATTATCTCCACACAACGGATTGTTGCCTTTTGCATCTTTGTTAAAATTATCAATTTTAGTTAGGTTTCTTGGATTCTTTCCATGCTCTAAAATTATTTCTTGATACAATTCTTTTAAGTTCATTTTAAATCAAATATTTTTTTACAATTATTTATAGACTCATTAAGTTGGTCAAGATCATCTTTCGTATTATAGATTCCAAAAGAGGCTCTTGCACTAGCGGGGATACCTAATTTGTCATGTAACACTTGACAACAATGATGTCCTGCCCTTATAGCAACACCATCTTCATCTAATATGGTTGCTATATCATGTGGATGTACTCCTTCAATTGTGAATGAAAGAACACCACCTTTTTCTTTTGGGTTACCGATTAATTTTACTGAATTATTTTTTCTTAAAATTTCCTGACCATATTCAACTAATTCTTTTTCATGCTTGATAATATTTTCTATTCCGACAGCTTCTAAAAACTTTATTGATTGATCAAATGCTATAACTTGAGCAGTAGCCATGGTGCCCGCTTCATATTTGTTTGGTAAATCACCATAGGAAATACTATCCTTTTTAACTTCTTTGATCATACCCCCTCCACCTTGATAAGGTGGCAGTTCTTCAAGCCATTTTTTTTTACCATAAAGAACACCTAAGCCTGTGGGACCATACATCTTGTGACATGAAATTGCATAAAAATCACAATCTAAATCTTGCATATCTAATTTTAAATGAGGCGCTCCTTGGCAGCCATCGACAACGACAATTATTCCCTTGGAATGTGCTAATTGACAAATTTCTTTAATAGGAAGTATTGCCCCTGTAACATTAGATAAATGAGTAATTGAGATAACTTTAGTTTTTGGGGTAATTTTACTTTCAATATTCTCAATAGGTATATCCCCATCTTCATTTATTTCTGCAAAGTTAATTTTAATATTTTTTGATTTTCTTAAAAAATGCCATGGGACATAATTAGAATGATGTTCTAATTCTGTTATTAAAACTTCATCACCCTCATTAAGATATTTTTGACCTAATGTATTAGCAACTAAGTTTAGTGCTTCAGTTGCACCTTTTGTAAATACAATTTCATTTTTATCTCTAGCATTAATATATTTCTGAACTGAAGTTCTTGTATTTTCATATAAATTAGTAGCTGCAACCGCAAGGTAATGAACACTTCTTCCTACATTTGAAAATTGCTTACTATAAAATTCATTTATTCTATCAATTACCACTCTAGGTTTTTGAGATGAATTAGCACTATCTAAATAGACTAAATCATTATTCTGAACTTTATGATCAAAAATTGGGAATTGTTTTTTTATTTCACTAATATTCATTCTTGGATTCCCATAATTTTTTTTACTAATTGTTTTATTTTTTCATCAGAAATTTTCTCAGCAACTTCTTGTAAAAAACCATTTATTAATAATTCTTTAGACTGACNTAAAGATAGGCCTCTAGACATTAAATAAAATATTGAGTTTTCATCTAAATTTCCTGAGGTTGAACCATGAGANCATTTNACGTCATCAGCATAAATTTCTAATTCTGGTTTAGCATTGAATTCTGTCTCTTGATTTAACAGAAGNGCTCTACTTAATTGATAGCCATCAGTTTTTTGAGCTTTAGAATTAACATAAATTTTTCCTTGNTANACACTTTTTGACTCATCATTTAAAACAGTTTTTATTAATTGATAACTTTTACAATTTTCTTCATTATGATTTATAACTGTTTTGATTTCATGATGCTTATTGTCATTAAGATTGATTATTCCATTTAAAGAAATAGAGCCATGATTATCATTAAGTGAACAAATGATATCATTCTTAAAAAATTTTGAACCTTTTGAAAGTATAAATAATTCCAAGTGACTATTTTTTTCTAAAATTATATCCGTATGCACATATCGAATATTATTATTTTCATTATGATCTAGGGTAAATTTTTCCAATATTGAATTTTCTGAAATATTAATTTTTTGTCTAATATTAATTAGATTATTATTAGTCCCTTCATTGAAGATATTTATGACTTTTAAAGCACTATTTTTACCAAGGTTAATATCTAGACGAAGAGAAACTAGACTGGATTCTATATTTTTAGCTGCATTATGATAAATAATCAGAGGTTTTTTAGCTAAATAACCATCTAACACATCAATTTTATAATTTTTAACTACAAAAGCATTATTTAAATTTAATAAAGAGTTTCTCTGATCATCCTCTTCAATGGATTGATCCTCAGAAATTGTAATTTTATTCTCATCATCAAAACCTAAATCAGTTTTAATAATTTTACCATTAACAATAAAAATTTTATTATGATCAAAATCTTTGATGAGTTTTTGTTCAATATTATCTTTATTATCAATCTCTGAAATATAATTTAAATTTTTAATGTTAGATTCTATAATCTGATTTAAATCAGAAAATTTCCAATCCTCTTGTCTTTTGTTGGGAAAACCTTTCTTAAAAAAATTTTCTAGATTAATTTTTTTATAATTAATCTGTGACTCATTAAATTTTTCTTTTGAAAGAAAATTGTCATAGTTTTGTTTAATTTGATTTTCCATTAATTAAAATCCTCATAACCAATTTTTTCTAAATTTAATGCTAATTCTGGGCCACCTGATTTAATAATTTGACCATTTTTTAAAACATGTACGTGATCAGGTTTTATGTAATCTAATAATCTTTGATAGTGAGTTATAATTAAAAAAGAATTTTTATTATTTCTTAAAGAATTTACACCTTCAGAAACAATCCTTAAAGCATCTATATCAAGACCTGAGTCTGTTTCATCAAGAATAGAAAGCTTAGGATCTAAAATAGACATTTGTAGAATTTCATTTTTCTTTTTTTCTCCACCTGAAAAACCTACATTTAATTGTCTAGATAGTATTTTTTCATCAAATTTTAATTTAGATGCTTTTTCTTTTACAAGTTTTAAAAATTCTATTGCATCTAACTCTTTTTCACCTCTAGCTTTTTTAATCGAATTTAACGAAGTTTTTAAAAAAGTATTTGTATTAACACCTGGAATTTCTAATGGATATTGAAATGCTAAGAAAATTCCTTTATGAGCTCTCTCTTCTGTTTCAAAATCAAATAAATTTTCATTTTCAAAACTAACTTCACCTTCTACCTCATAGCCTTTTTTTCCAGACAAGATATTTGATAATGTACTTTTTCCAGATCCGTTAGGCCCCATGATTGCATGAACTTCACCTGGTTTTATTTCTAAATTTAAACCTTTTAGAATTTCCTTATTATCAATCTTGGCTTTTAAATTTTTTATTGTTAACATTTAACCTACGCTTCCTTCTAAACTAATACCTACTAATTTTTGAGCCTCTACAGCAAACTCCATAGGCAATTGTTGTAAAACTTCTTTACAAAAACCATTCACAATCAAACTTACCGCTTCTTCTTGATTTAAACCTCTTTGATTACAATAAAATAATTGTTCATCACTTATTTTTGAAGTTGTTGCTTCGTGTTCAATATTTGAATTCAAATTTTTATTTTTAATGTAAGGAATTGTATGTGCTCCACAATTATTACCCATTAAAAGAGAGTCGCATTGTGTAAAATTCCTTGAATTTTCAGCTTTTGCAGAGATATCAACCAACCCTCTATACATCATGTCAGAATTTCCTGCAGATATACCTTTGGAAATAATTTTACTTTTTGTGTTTTTGCCTAAGTGAATCATCTTTGTTCCTGTGTCAGCTTTTTGATAATTGTTTGTAATTGCTATCGAATAAAATTCTCCAACAGAGTTATCTCCTTTTAAAATGCAGCTTGGATATTTCCATGTAATAGCTGAACCAGTTTCAACTTGTGTCCACGAAATTTTTGAATTTCTACCTTTGCACAATCCTCTTTTTGTTACAAAATTGTAAATACCACCTTTTCCATCTTTGTCACCAGG
>JGI11772J19994_1000106_pt1 | contig 17340 bp, 25 predicted proteins | sample Etolagsurwater0m_FD_19994 | JGI IMG/M metagenome (IMG submission 19994) | reverse complement strand
CTGCTAGGCAAGCCGATCTCGGAGGAGCAGATCCTGGGAGTGCTGATTCTTTTCTCCAGCATTATCCTTGGGATTGCCTACGAAGATGGCAACAAGACTTCGGGAGGTGAGGCATGAAGAAGGCACTAGTAGCTCTTTTAGCTTTCAGTCTCACTTCCTGTGTCTGTGAGGATTACGCCAAGGCAGACCGAGACACTCTCGACGTTCTGGAATCTGACGTTCTTTACGGAATTAAGAACAATCCAGAAAATAATGAAGAAGTGAAGGAAGCAAAGCTGATGCTTGTCGATAGCTGGCGTTTCCGTATCAATGCAACCTTGGGTGATAACCAATGAACGTTGATGCAGGAAAGCTTCTGATCGACTTGAAGGATAGCTTCAAGCAAGTTTTAGATAATTTCAGCGAGGAAGATCGCAATAACATCGACCTTTTGCTGAACAACTACGCCAGTTTAGTTGTGAGGAGACTCAATGGGGAAGACGTTGATGTCAACCTTGCGGCTGTCAAAGCAGCTCTGACAAACTACAGAGTCGGAGCTACTAGCAATGTCTCAAACGTAGCAAGACAGTTCGCAATGGAGTTTTTTACGACCCTGATCGCGAAGATTTTGTAGGATAAATTACTTACAGAATGCCCGCCCCAAACTACATATATTTGTAGTTTGGGGTTTTTTTATGCTAGAAAATATAGATAAAATTATAGAATTCGTCACATTGCTGGCGACAGTTCTATTTGCTATTTGTCGTTCTAACTCTAATATTAAGAGAAAGATTGATGAGCACATGAACCCTAACGGAGGTAGTAGCCTTCGTGATGCTATAGATCGAATTGAGAGTAAAATACAGACATTAGAAGCAACTCAGAGGGCTTTGTTAGATTTACACGAAGCGGAGGCTGGACACTTTCTTGCTTCGAAAGATGGTCACTTTTTTTGGGTTTCAGATAAATTTTCAGAGATTATGGATCGTGAGAGAGAAGACTGTCTTAACTTGGAGTGGATTAAGGGTATTGAAGAATCCTCCCAGATGGCTGTATATACAAATTGGGGATTTGCAAAAAATACAACTTCGATTGCTACTTTTACTTTTGTTAGTAAATCAGGCTTGTCCATTAAACTACGCGCTGTTCCGATCACTAATGATAAAGAGAAGTTACTAGGCTTTGTTGGGAACATAAAAGTCATTTAATACTTAAAAACTGTTGCCTAACAGGTCTATTATAGAGCCCGAAGAGGGTTCAATGGATCAAAAGCCTAGTGACTATTCAAATCAGCCAATGCCTGTTTGGCCTAGAAAGCTGAGAATTCTTGTATTCTACCCAAATGAGGGGGGATGTGCTTACTATAGATCTCTATTACCTAATAGGAAGTTGGTAGAGCATCACTCTAATTTAGTCGAAATTAGATTTAATGATAATCCTCTCGGTGTAGATAAAGATACAGCAACTATTCCTGAGAGTTTCGACTACTCAGACATTAAATGGGCTGATGTTGTATTAGTTAATAATATTTCTAACTTTGGTGGACCCTACACGGCTCAAGTTGTGGCAAAATCCTTAGAGTTTAAGAAGTTTGTCCATTTTGATACTGATGACCTTCTTACAGATCTTTACCCGGAACACAGGCTGTATGAGACTTACAGAGACAATAAACTAGGAGATATTACTAAGTTTATTTACTCTAATTCTCACTTAGTTACAGTAACCCAAAGAAAGTTTGCCGAAAGAATATCCCCCTATTGTGGTAAGATCTTAGCTATTGTAAAAAATTGCATAGATTACAATTTACCAACTTGGAATCATCAGAAGATTCCACATGCAAAGAAAGTTCATGTCGGTTGGGCTGGTGGCATTCATCACAGACCCGATGTGGTTGAGTTTGCAAGTGTGCCACATCTAGTCAATCAAAAGGTAGGTCGTGAGAACGTGTTCTGGGATTTCTACGGACTTCCTAGGATTGCTCCCGACAACAAGAAGGATCAGTGGCAGGTAGAGGCATGGCAAGAGTATAAGAAAGCACTCCTTAGAGGCTTCAAGGGTCAGCCAAACTGGGCTATTCATCACGCAAGGCCACCTGATGATTACGGGGCTTTCTACTCGAATATGGATATCGCAATCGCGCCTCTACAGATGAATCAATTCAATGATAGCAAGTCCGAAATCAAAGTAGCTGAGTGTGGTAGATATAAAGTTCCTTTGATTGCTTCTAATGTCGGATGTTATGATGAAACAATTATAAACGGCCAAACTGGATATCTAATCGACCCTGACGCAAGTAAAATTGTTTGGGTGAGAACTCTTAGTAATCTTATTAAGAATCCTAAGAAGATTAGAGAGATGGGAGAAAATCTTCATTACATCACTGAGAAGTATTTTGATATTAACAAGGTTGTAGGGGCTAGACTGAAGCTATATGAATCTTGTTTTAAAGAGCTAGGAATAAATGTATTCCAAGATCAGGAGAAAACTGAAAATGAATGAACCAAAACCAGTAAATGTAGTTAGTTTCTGCATTCCAGAAAGAAACGAAGCTGTAGAAAATCAAGCTATTGAGAATGCGAAACTTATATCTGAAGTTTTTCCTGAATGGAAAGGTTACTTTTACATTAAACATGATGTAGATGAGTCTGTGGTTAAAACTATTGCAGAACAACCTAACTGCTCTGCATTTGTCTTAGACAAAGATGTTGTAGTAGACGGATCTTTCTGGCAGTATATTCCTCTTACTGAAAGTAACGAAGTTTCTGCATTTGTGAGTAGAGATTGCAGAGAACTGGTGACTAAGGATGATTATGACCTCGTTTGCGAGTGGCTGAAGACGCCTCAGCAGTTCTTCTGTATCAGAGAACACCAAGATCCAGAAATGTCGCCAATTAAACCTTTCCAGTGGGGAGCGAGAATACATGGACCAGTCAATACGATGTGGTTGTTTCACTACTTGTCTCAGTCAGAGTTCTTACGTTCTCACCCTGAATACCCGAAGGATTCTATGCTGATTAGTTTTTATAATGGGTTTAACTTTCTGTTTGAAGATAAGATCCTATCGGAGGAGGAGGCTTGATCTACCAGTGCTACTTCAATGACTCTAGCCGGTCTAGACTCTTTTCCGAGGAACCTTACTTGGGTTTTGGTTTAGAGCCTGAAGTAAACCCTAAAATAACTCTAAACTGTCCTGAGTTAGAGGATTCTTTTAATCGGCTACAACTAACAGAATATGCTTCTTTTCTTTGGTTGTGGAGAAACAATGTTGACGATGCTTGGGTAGGGTCTACATCTTTTAGACAACTAGAGAAGTCTTTGTTTAAGTTCAAGCTCAAAAGTCAAGTAGATGATTTGCTAAAAAAGCATCAAGTAGTTGGGTGGGGGGAATTTACAATGTTAGATAGATCTTCAAACCCGATTAGTTTGAAGAAGCAAGCTGACGTGTGTCATCCTGGCCTGAATGCTTATATGGAAAAGCTTTTAGGCAGACTACCTGACGCTTGGGAGGATAAGTGCTCAGGATTTTTTGCTAATTATTGGGTTATGCCATTGAGTCTATTTAAAGATTACATGGAATATTCTTGGCCTATCATAGAATATAGTTTAAGTAATATAAAAGACTCTGAATACTATTCCCTACAAACTTCTTACGGCACAGTCAACAAAGATAAATGTATTGGCTATTTAATGGAGCGTCTATTTATTCTTTGGTATCTTCAAAGAGATATTCAACCATTTAATCCTGGATCAAACTATCCTATTTTTCATAACGTATGAAAAAGGTAATTTCATTTAGCGTTTGGGGGGATTCTCCTGACTATCTTGTAGGTGCGGAGAAGAATGCTCTGCTAGCTAGAGATGTATATCCTGGCTGGGAGACTTGGTTTTACGTCGAGGAAGGCACTCAAGTATCTCTAGAAGATAAAGCTGACAAAGTGATCTATTACGAGTCTGAGCCTGGGACGGATGGAGCATTTCAAAGATTTCGTCCAATGCAGGACCTGTCTGTAGATGTCTTCGTCAGTAGAGACACTGACTCTAGATTATCGGACAGAGAGTATCAGGCAGTTCAACATTGGCTGTCTAGTGATAAGCAATTTCATGCTATGAGAGATCATGAAGCTCACGTATGGCCTGTGATGGCGGGCATGTGGGGAGCTAGGAGAGATGGGCTAATTAATTTAGACTTCTTATATCGTCAACTTTGTCTGCATAAAGCAGAAACTTACTTCGACGACCAAAAAGGATTAGCCTCATGCTACAACATGCTAGCTAATTTATTTATGGAGCATGATGATAAAGCTAGATTTAATGGAAAACCCTTCCCAACGCATACATCTGTAGTATACGGATCTTTTGTAGGTCAGAGAATTACACCAAACGATCAAGAAGGTAGAGTATGAATCCTATTGCTTTAGTAACCTGTGACGATAATCCAAACTACACAGAATTTGAGCCTATCGTCAAGGACTTTTGGAGTAGATTAGGCTTTGAACCAGTCTGCCTTAAGGTAGGAGTAGATTATCCAATTGTTTCTGGCGTAGCTACCTCATTACAAGCCCAAATCTTACGACTGTATGCCCCAACTACTTTCCAGGATAGGATCGTTATCTTATCTGATATGGACATGCTTCCGTTAAATAGAGATTATTTTGTTTCTAAGTTACCATCCAATAATGATGAGTTCTCTATTTACTCATCGGATGCTTATTCTAATGGTAGATATCCCATGTGTTACATAGCATCTAGAGGACAAAATTATAGTATATTTAAAAGTGATGAGAGTGAATCTTGGGAGTCATATGTGTTGCGTCTCTCTTCTCTAGGCTATGGCTGGGATACTGACGAATTATACATGTCTAATATCTTAAATAATAGCAACAAAACTTTAATTAAGTATGAGCGGGGGTGGGTAAAAGGAATAGCCTCAAATAGATTTGATAGGGTTTACTGGGACCCTAACTTAGAGAAGAGCATAGACGCACACTGCCCCAGGCCATACTCTAAGTATAAAAGTATTATTGATACATTAAAACGTTTAGTTAGGTAATATTCAAATGGAAAAAATTATAAATAAATATTCTACGTTATGTAATATTAAGTCTGATATTAATGAACATCTCCCTACACTAAAAAAGTATTCAGAAGAGTGCGATAGTATTGTTGAGATGGGTGTTCGTTGGGTAGTTTCTACCTGGGCACTCTTGGCAGGCAAGCCGAAGAAATTAGTAAGTATAGATATAAAACACCCTAATGCTTTTGGAGGATCTCTCGACGAGATTTATCAATGTTGTGATGAATACGGTATTGATTTTACCTTCCTTGAAGAAAGCACCCTAACCAATAATATTGATGAATGCGACTTATTATTTATTGATACTTTACATACATACTCACAATTAAGCAAGGAGTTGATAAGACATTCAGAAAAAGCAAAAAAATATATTATCCTACATGACACTGAACTATTTAAAAACAGAGATGAGATTGACACTAATAGTGAGAAGAAGGGTTTGAGTCCTGCTCTAGAGGAGTTTCTTTCTGAAAATAATCATTGGGTTATCAAAGAACGATTTCAGAATAATAATGGATTAACTGTTTTAGAGAGATCACAGTGATGAAAGTATTAACTCTTATTTTAGCTTCTCAATCGGATAGTGATTTTTATACCATTGAGAATGGTATAAATAAGACTTGGAACTCTTCTATATTAGAAGGGGTCCCAACTTACTACTATTTTGGAAATCAAAGAGAATCTCATCATGACTGTTCTTCCATTAAAGTTACTTGCCTAGAAAGTTATCATTTAATGGGAAAGAGAACAATTGAAGCTTTTGAGTATTGTTTAAATCATTTTGATTTCGATTATATCTTTAGAACAAATATTTCTTCTTATGTAAATAAACATAATTTATTTAATTGGTTAAGAGATAAACCAAGAGTTAACTTTGCTTCTGCCGTGATTGGAGATTATTTCGGAATAAAGTTTTTATCCGGGTCTGGATATTCGTTATCTAAAGATATCGTTGAGAGCTTGTGTAAATCTAAAGATGACCTCGACTATAATCTGGTTGACGACGTTTGCTTTGGAGCCCACCTCGGAAAACTAACGGCATTACACCCAGCCCCTAGGGTAGACTGCGAACACCCTTCGTTATTATCAGATTTTGATTTAAGTAACTTCCATTTTAGGTGCAAAACTTTAAATGGAGATAGAGCTTTAGACTCTAAAACAATGAATTTAATTCACGAGAGGTTTATTACATCATGAAAACTATTTTAATAACAGGAGTAGCCGGATTATTGGGTAGCAGATTTGCTGATTGGGTAATTAAAAAAATACCAGATGCGAGAGTGATTGGTATAGATGATTTGAGTGGTGGCTTTGATTCAAACCTTAATAAAGATATTATTTTTTATAATATAAATATTTTAGACGATAAATTAAAAGAAGTGTTTGAGCAGTATAAGCCTGACTATGTTTTTCACTTCGCAGCATATGCAGCAGAAGGGTTGTCTCCATTTATTAGAAAGTATAATTATACTAATAACTTAACATGCACTACACAAATAGTAAATGAATGTATTAAGCATAGCGTAAAAAGGCTTATATTCACCTCAACGTTAGCAGTTTATGGTCATGGTTTTGGAGGTGTATTTAACGAAGATCAAACTCCTGCCCCAATAGATCCTTACGGAGTTGCTAAGTATGCTTGCGAGATGGATATTAAAATTGCTGGGGATCAGCATGGTTTAGACTGGTGTATTATACGTCCTCATAATGTTTATGGCGTTAACCAAAATATCTGGGATAAGTATAGAAACGTGTTGGGTATTTGGATGTTTCAGCACATCAATAATCTCCCTACTACTATATTCGGAGATGGACTACAATCTAGAGCATTTAGCTACATAGACGATATTTTAGCGCCTTTGTGGAACGCAGCAGTTAAAGTAGAAGCTTCTAAGGAGATAATTAACTTAGGTGGCATTGAAGAACACACCATAATAGAAGCAAATACTCTATTGAGAGATATCATGGGATGTGACAAAGTAGAGTTTTTAGAGCAGCGTCACGAAGTTAAGCATTCTATTCCAACCTGGGAAAAGTCTGTTGATATACTAGAATTTAAACACACTACAAGCTTGAAAGAGGGGTTGATACAAATGTGGGCTTGGGCTCAAGAGCAGCCAATGCGAGAAAGATTTGTTTGGCCGTCGTATGAGTTAGATAACGGTATTTATGACTATTGGAGAAATAAATGAAGACAGTTGTAATTACAGGTGTTACTGGACAGGACGGATCTTATCTAGCAGAACTACTTTTAGACAAGGGCTACTTGGTAGTAGGGATCGTCAGGAGGCATTCAACTCCTGAAACTCAAACTAAGAGAATTGAACATCTTAGACATAACTCTAACTTAATTTTAGAGTATGGAGATTTACTAGATTTAGTTTCTCTATACTCTATCTTCAAAAAGTATCAGCCAAATGAAATCTACAACCTCGGCGCTCAATCTCACGTAAGAGTTAGCTTCGATCAGCCCTCATTCACTACCGACACAATTGCTACAGGCACCTTAAATGTATTAGAAGCGGCACGCATGATGTGCCCAGCAGCGAAGATTTACTTAGCAGGGTCTTCTGAAATGTTCGGTAATGAGCAGGATGAGGATGGTTATCGTAGAGAAACCACGATCATGAAACCTGTGAGCCCTTATGGGTGTTCAAAGGTCTATGGTTTCCACCTAGGAAGAACCTATAGAGAAGCCTACGACATGTTCATTTGTAATGGCATCTTGTTTAACCACGAGTCTCCGCGCAGAGGTATCAACTTTGTTACTAATAAGGTAGTTCATGCGGCTGTCGCTATAAAGAGGGAAAAGCAAGACTCATTGGCCCTTGGTAATCTATATGCTACGAGAGATTGGGGTCACGCTAAGGATTACGTCCGAGGGATGTGGCAAATGCTACAACAAGACAAACCAGATGATTTCGTATTAGCAACTGGTAAGTCTCACTCAATTCAAGATTTGTGTCATCAAGTATTTTCTAGGTTGGGGCTAGACTACAAAAAATTTGTTAAGACTGATCTAAAATATTATCGACCCCTAGAGTTAGATGACTTAAAAGGCGACCCAACCAAGGCAGAACAGGTTCTTGGGTGGGAAAGAGAGTATTCTTTTGAATCTATGTTGGAAGAGATGCTATCCGCTGCCTATAATGCAGCGAAGGAGAAACCATGAGAGAATCAGTAGTATTCGAAAATAATCTAAACACCCAAGTAGGACGTTGGGTAGAGTTTGCTGTTCCTAAGCAAGATCGTAATCTCGAAATTGCAGAAATTGGAGGCAGCAAGGCAATCAAGCTAAGAGACGTAGGTGAGCATTCAACGCTCTACGGCGCTCTCCTAAACCTGAAGCCAGGAAGGTCAGAGTGGAAATTCGATACAGAAACCACACTGCAACCAAACATGAAGAGCTTTGTGCTCCACCCTGCTATTGCGGATGATATCCGTGAGATCATCCCACAAGTTGAGGCTCACGCAGAAGGCAATAGGATTATCCTCCCAATGACTGGGATGAAGCCTATCGAAAAGAATGAGGCTCGTGTTGTTTATGAAGTTACTTATACAAATGGAGCTTTACACACCACCCTTATTTACACAATTTGGTCACTGGAGTCCTCTGTAAGACTACAAGCAGAAACTGTTTGGTGTGATCATGACGAGAACACAGAGTTTGAAGTGATCTGTGACAAGATTGTTTACAACTTCAACAAGGCAGCTAAGAACAAGCTAGATATCTTCTCAGACTTCGCTCACACAGACGATATTGAAATTTCAAATAACACTAATCAGATTAGCTGGTATCCTCCAACTAACCGACTTGGGTATGCTGAAATTTATCGTTTTGATGGTTATCTCTTCAACTCCCTAGATGAAGATGATCCTCTTCTTAACGATCCTGCAAACGAGCTTGCAGAAGAATCAATCAGAACAGACGGACCAATGGTTGGTATCTACACGAGCTGGGCGGACGAGTTCCTAGCTTATAGAGCCACACCTCGGACTTTCCATATGGCAGAATCTGAGACTCTCAGTCAAGTGTTCAAGTTTAATAGAAATCTTGAAACCAAGAAGGATATGTATCAGAAGCGTCCTCACTCATGCGATCTCCGACCTGGGATTGCTGGGGGTCAGCCTGCCTTCGGGTCTACAAAGGGTGGTCCTGTAGTTGCTGGACTCTCGAATCGTATGATCCGTGCATACTGTTGGAGTATGGCGGATGAGGCTCTTCGTCCTGTCCATAGACGCGAACCGGACGGCAGCATTGTGCTCATGCGTAACCACCCAGAGCATAGAACGTGGATGAGAACTACCCACCAGAATTCTAAGGACTTCCTTGGCAAGGGTAAGATGCAACCACGATCAAACTCAGGAGCCTCGAAGCGGTATGGTCATGATGAAAGCCACGTAGCAGATTACCTATCTGCATACTTCGCACTGACTGGCGACTACATGGTAGAGCGTTGGTATATCTCAATGCTTCAAGGCGAGCTTGCAACTATCAACTCTTATGTTGGTTGGCTGTCAACAGATCGTGGACAAGGTCGTGTTGGTCAGTTCTACGCAAACGCATATCTGCTTCTTCCTGAGTTCCGCACTGAGATCGAAGCTGTCATGCTTGCACGAACCAAGATCGTCGAAGAACAGTGGCCTGCAAAGAATGTCCTAGCTAAGGACCCGACTCTCCCAGTGATGGTTGTAGACAAGGCAAAGGATGTTCGTTGGATGGCAGACCCAGAAGGCAATGCAGTAGATGCGTTCTCATGCTGGCAAACTGCTAAGTGTGCAGCGGGTCTTTGGGCATTCTCTCAAGTATGTGAAGATCCTAATCTAGCAGAGCGCAACAGAAATATTGCGATGCTCTGTGCAAGAACTGTCGTTGCATGTTTCTTCAAGAACGCTCAAGGCGATTGGGCTGCTCCTTACGCTATCCGCTACTACGTAGATGATCGCGAAGGCCAGCTTCCTGAGATGACATCAAACAACTGGGAAGTGAATGGGGATGGCTCTGGTTGGACTGTGGATTGGTCCTACGCTGCTGTCAATCTCTATGCTGTTTATGGTGACGATGAGGTTTATCTTCGGAAGGCTATTCAACTCGTTGCTGAGACTCCTGGCCCCACTCGTTGGGACTACTCGGAATGGCGAGCAGTCTGAAAAGAAAAGGGGGCTTCGGCCCCCATTTTTGTTTCCATCCTGCTATAATGAGGCATGACGACCCCCGAGTCTTGCATGTATGATGACGACTTCTCTTGGAGAGATGAGTTCTACGCCATGCTATTTGCGGATGACACCGAAATGGAAATCGAAAGACGAGCGTTTAATTATCGCCCGACAATCCGAATCGCAACAAAGCGGTCTGGAGCAAACTTCTCTATGGAGAGAGCAACACCCGGATCTGCTTGCTGGGATCTATTTGCTGCTGAACCATGGCAACTTCCACCAAGACAAGCCGTCATTGTGCCCACTGGTTTGATCTTCGAGATTGAGCCTGGGTATTGTGTCAAGATCTATCCAAGATCTAGCATGGGCAAGCGTGGTATCATCATGCCAAACTCTGTAGGTGTAATTGATGCTGATTACCGTGGAGAGGTTGGTGTGCTGCTCATGAACACTCATGATGAGGCTACCCTTATCCAAAGAGGCGAGCGGATCGCACAATTCATGGTCGAGAAGGTTCTTGATGCAAAGTTTGTCCAAGTAACCGAAGAAGAACTTACCCAAACTGAAAGAGGAGAAGGGGGCTTTGGCTCCACAGGACGATGACATCATTCAATGAATTTCTAGTCCCTGAATTCAGGGACAATGCCACCTTCGACGCAGTCCGCGTTTGTGTGGACATCAATGAAATTGTCATGTTTCAACCTATGATTCCTGAGATCCGTGCTGCATACGTTGAAAGTATGATGAGTCTACACAAGATGCGAGATCCCGATATGGAGTGGGATATCAAAGAAGAGGAAGTCTACGAGACTATCTACAATGCTCTCGAAGACTCAACCTTTGTTCAGATGCGTGATGCGATTAAGACTTGTTTCCTGATCTCGTATGACGAGATGAAGCAGGTCATGAAGAGTGGTGGCTTGCTTGCGTCTGAGTTGTCGATTCTCAATGACTGACCATGCACATTACTTGAGCCTCGCAGAGTGTCTGTGCCACAAGTCGCCCATGACCTTCAAAGTCGGGGCGATCTTGTTGGACCACAAGGGTAGAATCATTGGATCTGGACACAACTCCTACCAGACCCACCCAAAGTATGGAACTTTAAAAACTCCATACAGATTCATGCACGCGGAGGGAGCTTGCCTCTATAATTGTGTCAAGCAAGGTTTCGAGCCTGAAGGCGGGACGATGTATATCTACCGCAGGAACTGGAACCTCGCTAGACCATGCAAGTATTGCCAAGATCTGCTGAGAGAAGCAGGAGTTGAGAAAGTAATCTACACGGATAAAACTAATGAGCGAAGACGTATTATCGTTGTTGAAGAGCGTTTCGACGTTATCGAAACAATCTAGAGGTTATAAGTATATTCCAACTGGCTCCTATGCCTTGGACTATGTAATCTCTGGGAAGATGGATGGTGGTGTGCCTATTCCTGGCATCACACAATTCATTGGAGACTCATCAACAGGTAAAAGTGCATTCGCTACAGCCGTTCTAGGCAATGCACAGAGACAGGGCTACTACACCCTTTACGAGGATGCAGAGAACACTCTGTCATCTGAGTTTGCTCGTATCCTTGGGCTTAACCCTGATGTGATGGCCTACAACAACCCTGGGACCATCGAGGATGCGTTCGAGCACATGGAGGCTGTAGTTAAGGAGATCAGGCAGCACGACAAGGAGACGCCTATCGTGATTGTCCTAGACTCTCTCCCAGTCCTCGACGTGCGGGAAGAGGCAGCTAAGGATGACTACGGTGGAAACAACATGGCTGGTGCTCTGCGTGCTAAGAGAGTCGGTGACGCCCTTCGCAAGTTCGACAAGATCGTAAAGCCAAACAATGTCTGCTTGATCATCATCAACCAGTTACGTAGCAAGGTTGGTGTTCTGTATGGCAACCCAGAGACGTTTGGTGCAGGCGGTAGAAGCCTCGAATATTATCTCACTGTCAACCTCAGAACCAAGAGAACTGAGAAGCTACAGGAGAATGGTCAGGTCGTAGGCATTGCTGGTAATGTCATCAATGAGAAGAACAAGTGTGCTCTTCCATACAAGCGATGTGAGTTCAAGCTATTGTTCGACAAGGGTTTTGACCCTTACTGTGACATCCTTCCACTGCTAGAGACTGCCGGGCATCTCACTAAGAATGGTGGTTGGTATACAATCGCTGAAACTGGTGAGAAGTTCCAATCGAAGGAGTTCTACGCAGAGTTCAAGACTGCGGAGAAGTTTAGTCCAATCAGAAAGATTCTTGGAATAAAGGAGGCAGAATGAGAAGCTATGCGAAGTGGCTCATTTACTATAATCTTAACCTACTTAGTGCGATTATTAATTGGGTTGCTAGTTTTTTTGGTCTTGGCGGCCTTGTTAGCTTCGAGTCCGATTATCTAGTGAGGGTTACAAGTATCTCGTATGAACTAGAGTTAGCTGCGATGAAGCAGCGGGCCGAGCTAGCAGAAAAGCAATACAGAGAAACTCTAGCAGCGGAGAAGAGAACTCCTCTATATATGGATGAGGACGAAGATAATGGATAATAACAAGTATCGCCCTAAGTCATTCTCTCAAGCAAAGCTAGAACAGCTTGCGAAGAAGTTTATTCTTGAATCCCACAAGGATCGAGAGAAGCTTGAGGCCGTCTACGAAATGCTCGTAGATCGTGTAGAGAATCAGACTGACCATGACAAGTATTCTGATTACATGCGTGGTCTTCTGGACGTTCTGGGGAAGCTCATTACTTCAAGAAAGCCTCTCGTAGATTCACTAGCAACTTTAGGTAAGATGTCTCAGGAGTTAAAGAAAACGGAGAAAACAGCAGCCGATAGCAGCAAGGCATTTGACGCCAGCTACGAAAGCCTCCAACAACTCCTTAACGAGACTTCATGACTGATAAGCCACCACTAGTGAAGGTTGTAGCCCTTGATGGGGACAGCTTCTTTAATCTAAAGTTAGTCGATAAGCTAAAGCTGTCCGCGATTGAGGAGTCTTTAGTTACCTCCTATAGGAAAACCGGATTTAAGAGCGTGAGTGAGTATATCAAGACACTCATTAGGCTCTTTGTCGTAGAATCAGATGCAGTCTTTAAGAGTGTTAGCCAAGAAGATGAAGATTCTAAAAAAATAATCTTTTACTCTTACTACAACTCGATCATTCCTTATTATCCCTCTCTTTGTATTGAGAGCTTTTTAAATAAGCTGAATGAGCCCGTCTTCAAGAAGTATCCTAATATGAAGCCGAAAGCACCTGTAGTATTCCCAGGAGAGCCTGGAATCCTAGATATACTTGAAGGGATTGAGTATCCAGGGTTCGAGAAGAAGAAGGAGAAGCTTATGCCAAAGCGTGCTGCCAAAGGCAGACAAATCAATACAAAAGAGGATCTGACCAAGCTTAGAAGGTATCTCAAGGCTAACATCATTGGTCAGGATCAAGCTATTGATTCTTTGGTAGACGCAACCAAGCTTATCTGCACAGGATTCGCAGATAGATCTACATTCTTCTTCCTTGGCCCAACTGGTGTAGGGAAGACACAACTCTCGAAGCTGTTTGCTGAGAAGTATTGCGGTAGACATTTTAAGATCGACTGTGGTGAGTATGCACAAGGACATGAATTCAACAAGCTGATTGGTTCCCCTCCTGGTTATGTCGGTCACTCGGACGTGAATATCCTCAAGACTAAAAGTCAAGAAAGTAATTGTTGGGTATTTATCTTCGATGAGATTGAAAAGGCTAGCCATAAGCTGTTCGACCTGTTGTTAGGCTGGATCGAGACAGGCATCATCACAGACAATACTGGAACCGAGTTAGACTTCAGCAAGTCTATCTTTATCTTTACCAGTAACGTTGGTGTGAGAGATGCAAAGACTGGAACAGGTATCAGCTTCTCAAATGAAGAAAGAACGTATGAATCTTCCAAGGAAGATATCATAAAAGAAATGGAGAAAGTATTTTCTCCTGAGTTTAGGAATAGACTAGATTTTACTGTATTCTTTAATCAGCTCTCCCACAAAGATGCACAGCAGATTGTAAGAAATGAGTTAGAAAACAATGTTCCGATCGTAGTAACTGAAGAAATTATTAATTTTATTATTGATAAGGGTTTCAGTGCTAAATATGGTGCAAGGCAATTACAAAGATTCATTAAAACTAATGTCTCTCTGAAGGTTGCTGATGCACAACTAGAAGAGTTAGTTCCTGTTTCTGGATTGTTTTATGATGCAGAGATCAGGAATAACGAATTGTTTATTATAAACACGGAGAATTACCATGAGCATAGTGCAAAGACGGAGAAGAAGACGAGAAGCAGCAGCCGAAGCAGCAAAACAGGTAGCAGAAAAGCCCCAACCAAAGGCCGGAGAACCAGTAGCAGAAGAACCAAAAAAGAAGACAAAGGTCTCCCGGAAGAAGAGCAGTGAAGATTGAGTCTCCATGTGTGAGCCTTTGCTTCCTTGAGAACAACATCTGCATCTCGTGTAATAGAACGCGAGAGCAGATTTCTTCGTGGACAAAGTTAACTCCCGAGCAGAGGCAAGAAATTATGAATTCTCTTGCGGCAGGGAGTAATACTAAAAAAGATGCGGATTCCTTTAACTAAGGTTTGCATCTTTTTTTTGGTTTGCTATGATAGGTGACACCATGGAAGACGAGAACAAGAAGGACGACCCCAACAACGGATTTGGTGATGTTTTCTCATTCTTCACAGACCTTGTGAAGGGAATGACTGATGACGATACGATAGAAAAGCTCGTATCCCAAATCTTTTCTGAGCAGAGGACTAACATCGCATCAAAGTTCGATGAAATTGATGTTGCTGTCATCATGCTTCTTTCTGGGTATCTCCTTGAACAGGGTTTGAAGGACTTGACCACACTTCAAATTATCCAGGCAGTGAACTCTGCTAAGGGTGTGAGTATGCTCGCATTGGATATGAGGGACAATGGTCTTGAAGTAACAAATGATCAGGTGTGGGATTCAGTAAGCAAGGTCCTCTCAACTGTTCTTGAGTTTGGGTTTGCTGCATGTCATCAAGGTCTTCTGGCTGCTGGTGTAGACTGCGCCCCACCAAAGGCTAACAAGGGCAACTTCGGTGACATCGGAATCGAGGACCCCTTCAAAGATTCTCCCGAAGCTTGAGATTTTGGGCGAACTTTGCTATAATAGCCTACCAAGTGAGGTTATTATGAAGCCATTTAGAAAGCAAATTCGTTCATCAAGCGGCGTAGCCGTGTTCGCGTATGGTTACAACACCAACGCACCCATTTACACTGTCGAGACTCATGTTCGCGGCGGTCATGGTCGTATCCTTCATTCATTCAGTGGAACTCATGGTCGTGAAAATGCCTACAAGCGTTTCCGCGAGTATGCTGAGTGGCAAGCATTCTCATCGAATGCGTGAGGATAACTGTGGAGACTCTTCTCCACAGAATTGGAGGATGACCCCGGAAGGCGGCTTATATCCGTCTGCACGTTAACGATCCGGGAAGTAGTGCGAGGCGCAATCCCTACATCCTCTACCATGTTCTCCGATAGCTCAGTTGGTTAGAGCGGGTGATTGTTAATCACTAGGTCATAGGTTCGAGTCCTATTCGGAGAGTTTTTAACAATGAATCAGCATTTCGTAGACTCAATCACAGGACTCCAAAATAGGAGTTCTAACACAGAAGAAAAGTTCAAAGCTGCTTTTGATCTTTTGCTTGAGGTGATGCTGTTTAACAAGCAGGTCACCAAGAGGCAGTATAACAAGATAAAGAAGCTACTAGATAAGTAAGTTGTTCTTTTATATTTTTGGCAACGTGGCGGAATAGGCAGACGCAGCGGACTTATTTATTGAGCACCTAGCTTGGAAACTGCTAGGTGAATCCAATCAAATTCGGCGAAACCTTTAAGGATGGCAACGCCGAGCTAAGTCTAATGATTCTGGTAAGAACCCCAATTCTTACCAGCATAGGTTGAAGTCTGGGAGTGACAGTTAGGACACAAGATTTGCAGGTTGTCCAAAGAGTTATCTTGATGAATGCCATTGATGTGATCTAGATGGAGTGATATAGGCTTACCTTGCCACTCTGTAAGACCACAGCATTCACACTTATGCTCTTTGTATCCTTCTGCTATCAATCGAAGCTTGAGTTTGTAGCTGGTTATCGAACACTTGTTAGTTAGATAATCCTCTATAGGTCTCTTCGGTCCTGTCTTCTTTCCCTTACTCCAACCCTGACCTTTGAAGTGCGAAGTATCAAGACCCAGTTCTTCGATGTATTTCCTAGCAACAGCGTAGTTGCCTCCAGCAGGCTTCACGTTTAGTTGTTCTAGGACTGCTCGAATAGAGTAGTTTTCCTTAACTGCTTGAATGAATTGTTCCTTTGTATACTTCCTGAACTGCATAGGTAATCCTTAGAAAAGTGTAGAGACTAGACGGTTGGTGCCTAAGTCCAAAAGGATACGGCAAAGGCATAGTCCAGACCATCAAATGCGTCTACCATATATATTATAGTAGACGCAGTTATGAAAATAATAGTGGTAAGAAAATCCGCTTCCCGTAATGGGAGTAGGGGTTCGACCCCCCTCGTTGCTACCATTTTTAGAGTCCGTAGCTCAATTGGCAGAGCACCATACTTTTAATATGGATTGTGTAGGATCGTGGCCTACCGGACTTATCACGCGCCCTCCAGTGGACCTGGCTCGGGGTCTTCTAAACCCTACTGGAGTGTTCGATTCGCTCAGGGCGTGCCATTTAGAGGTAGATATGATTCATTTACACCAAGACATCGAAAAAGTCCTAAGGACCCAGGACTACCATCCGTCTAGGAATTTCATTGCGGATGTCCGCAAGCTGAGTATTCCCCGCTTCCTTGATAAATCAGGTGCAGGCTCCATGATGGAAGTCTTCTCAGAGATCAAGGACATCAAGCAGGTAAATTACTCAGAGATGCCACCAGGAGCTATCAAGGCTTTCCACCTACACAAGAAGCAAACTGATTACTGGTTTGTTCCTCCGAGCAGCAGGATGCTTCTCGTCTTGTTTGATTGTCGCGATGGTAACCCATTCTCATTCGAGAGGATGATTCTTGGGCCAGAGCCTCAAGTAATTGAAATCCCTCCAGGCGTTGCACATGGAGTGAGGAACATCGGTCTTAAT
>JGI11772J19994_1000105_pt1 | contig 17362 bp, 22 predicted proteins | sample Etolagsurwater0m_FD_19994 | JGI IMG/M metagenome (IMG submission 19994) | reverse complement strand
AAGCCCGGATGGCGGAATTGGCAGACGCGCTGGATTCAAAATCCAGTATCTTCGGATGTGGGGGTTCGACTCCCCCTCCGGGTACATTTGTTGAATACGTTTATATATAAATTCAAAATTACTTAATAATAGAATATGAATAATAAAACAATTATTGGTGTTACGATTTTTTTCATAATTTCAGTAATTTTCTATATAACTTTTTCCTCATTAAGCACAGATAATTTTGGTGATAGTTTTGTAGAGCAAATTAGAATTGCTGATAGTGAGGATACTTTAGAAAATTACTCTGATGATACCCTAATACAAGTTGGAAAANATATTTGTAATAGTTCAAATCAATGGATTGATGAGCAAGCATCATTAAATGTTATATTAAATTTACTCAATGATAATGATATTAAAGTTGATATAAATAATAGAATTATTCCAATACTTCGCTTTCAATCTACTTACGAACTATGTCCGGAAAACATCTCAGTCTTAGAAGGCTTGTTCTTAGATGCAAAATAAATTAATAATTCAGAGAATTCCTCAATTAATGATTGGACTTTTTTTATGTGGTTTTGGATTGGCTTTTACTATTGAGGCTGGCCTTGGATTAAATTCCTGGGATGTTTTTCACGATGGATTTAGTAAATTAATAGGGGTTAAAATTGGGTTTGCTGGCGTCCTAACAGGTTTTATTTTACTCTTAGGGTGGATTCCACTGAGACAAAAACCTTTCATAGGCACTATTTTAAATATCTTAACTATTGGAAACGTGATCGACCTAACTATGTATTATTTGCCCAGTCCAGAAATCTTGTCTGTAAAAGTAATCTTTCTCGTATTTGGAACTGTGGTGTTTGCATTAGGAGTAGGTGTTTATGTTGGTTCTGGGCTTGGACCAGGTCCCAGAGATGGAATTATGGTTGGCATAGCTAAATTAGGTCCAAGTATAAGAGCTACAAGAATTGGAATCGACTTTACTGCATTTGTAGTTGGGGTATTACTGGGTGGTTCTTATGGACTAGGTACAATCTTTATGGTTGTTACAGTTGGGCCTATTGTTCAATATTCATTAAAACGATTTGATAGAGGTGCTATATTTTCACTTTAGATATGAGTGATTTTTGATTTATTTCTTCTTTTTCTTTGGTTAAAAGCAATCCTTTAAAATAAATTAAACGTCTTACAGAAGAAATAAAGTCAAATTTATTTACATCTACTTTTTTATTCAAATCATCAACTGTACTCCACTTAGTACTATTAACTCTTAAGACAAGAGAATCAACTGTCTCAATATAGGTACTATTTTTTATCAACCTTTTACATTTTTGAGAACAAACGAAATATTTTTCAGAAACTTGTTTATATAAAGTTCTCCCACAGTAATTACACCTGGTGTTGTTTTCACTCACTATAAATTATTTTTTTACTATTTCTTGAGTAGAGTTTGGTAAGGTTTTTAATATTCTTCTTGGATTACCCCTAAATTTAACTCTAGAGGCCTGTTCTTGTCCCATAAAGCAACCTTTATAAAAGTCAACAAAACTTTCTAGCCATTTAATCTCATTAGGTAATAAGCCCGATTCAATGATATTTAATGAAGGAAGCTCATAGGCCATTTCAACTTCAGACCAATCAAGGTGATGTTCAGCTTCATTAGTTGATTTAACACTAAGAGTATCTTCTTTCTCACTAATTTCGAAAAATACATCTTCTTTAACAATATTTAATTCACATTTGATACGAATTTTGTACTTTTCTAATACTTTTTTTAATTCAATCAAATTACTTTCAGATTGATAAATTTTTAATAAATCGTTTTGTCTTGAAAATATAAACCAAAAATTTACTTTTCCATCTGGACCTAATAAATAGGAGAACTTATATTCGCTTTCATTTATAGAGTTCGATACAAGTGAATCAATGAAAGTATAAGCATCACTCCCCTCAACATTTAAAGAATTTAATGATTTTAAAACTTTCATAATCTAAATAGTACTTAACCAATCTAAATTAAGTATGTAAAGAATTTCTTGAAAAAATGATGCAAGAATATAAACTCTGTCAGTAAATATTAAATAACCTAATGNAATTAATGTAANACCAGANACATTTGTTGAGTATTTTTGAAAACTNTTAAATACTTTGTTATTGANATTAATCCGATCTGAAAGGATTGCAATAGTAATAAANGGAACAGCTANGCCTAATGAAAATAATNTTAGGTACATTACTCCNGAATATAATGTTTCAGACTTAGATGAAAGAGTTAACAATGCTCCAAGAACTGGTCCGATACAGGGNGTAAACCCAAAGCCGAATGTAAAACCCATTATAAAGTTTTTAGATTTTGAAAAATTNTTGATATCAACATAGTTTGAACTATAAAAATATCTTTTATTAAGAGATGGTATTAATAAAACCAAACCAAAAATAATTATAATAGCACCGCTGATTTGACCAAGAATTGTCGCGTTTCTACTAAAAAATGAACCTACCGAACTTGCTAATGCACCCAGCGAAACAAAAACAATAGAAAAACCTATTGCAAATTGAACCGCGCCATTAATTTTCGATATTTTTGAATTTTTATTTATAGAAAATATGGCAAAATACCCTGGGACCAATGGAAGTACACAAGGTGAAAAAAATGACAAAGCTCCAAAAAAGAAGGCTATCGATGCATTAATTTCCATAAACTAAATATATACCTCAACTAGATATAAAAAAATTCTACTTAAATCCTTCTTTCCTTCTAAATTTTGAACATATAATACAAACTTCTAAATTATGTCCTCTAGCAGGACAATATTCACGACCGTAAAAAATAATTTGAAGGTGAAGTTTGTTCCACTTGCTTTCTGGAAAAAGTCTTTTTAAATCTTTTTCGGTTTTTTCTACATTTTTTCCTGTCGACAAACCCCATCTCCATGCAAGTCTATGTATATGTGTGTCAACAGGAAAAGCAGGGTATTCAAATGCTTGACTCATAACAACAGATGCAGTCTTATGACCTACACCAGGTAAATTTTCGAGATCTTTAAAATTTTTTGGCACTTTAGAGTTGTGCTTATTAACTATTATTTTTGACAAACCACTAATTGCTTTTGATTTTTGAGGTGACAAACCACATGGTCTTATTATCCTTTCAATTTTAGTAATTGGTAATCTTGACATCTTTAAAGGTGTATCTGCGCTATCAAATAAAATTGGAGTAATCTGATTTACTCTTTCATCTGTGCACTGTGCAGATAAAACAACTGCCACCAAAAGTGTAAATGGGTCCTTATGTTTTAGTGGAATAGGGGTTTTTGGATATAGTTTCTCTAAGATATTGACAATACCTTTTACTTTTCTATCTTTGCTTATTACCACTATATTATTTTATACAACATATTAAAGTTCTCTCATATGTTCATTAATGAAAAAAACAAATCGCTAATTGCATTATTTGTATCTGCATTATTTTTTGGTTCAACTTTTTTAATTGTAAAAAATTTACTAAGTATTTTTAGTCCAACTTTTGTTGTTTTTTTAAGATATTTAATCGCAGCATTCTTTTTTGCTGTAATTGGTGGTATACCTAAAAAAAGAACTTGGAAACCAGGTTTAATGATGGGATTATTTTTATGGCTAGGATACATAACCCAAACACAAGGTTTGTTAACTACATCCACTATTAATTCAGGTGTTGTAACTGGATTTTATGTTGTACTTACACCTTTTTTATCTAAATTTATTAACAAAACAGAATTAGAAACAAAAAACTACATATATTCATTTCTTGGATTCACTGGAATAGCACTTATATCAATAAATGATATTTCACAAGTGTTTGGAAATTTGTTTACATTAATTTGTGCTGTTGCTTATGCAATGCACATAGTTCTTGTTGAAAGGTATGTAAAGAATCAAAATATTTCACAACTAATGTTTGTTCAGTCGTTAGCAGGAGCGGTATTATGTTTACCATTAATAACCTTTTCAGAGTTTGAATTTTTGTATGAAAATATTTTTCCAATAGTTTTTTTGGGATTAGTTGTTAATGTTGGAGCTTTTTATTTACAACTGTACGGTCAAAAAATAATAAAAGCTTCAACTTCAGCATTGATATTAAGCATGGAAGCTATATTTGCTTTACTAATCGGAATTTTAATAGCGAATGAGTATCTAAATATTTTAAATTGGTTTGGCGTCCTTATGGTCTTAATATCGATCTTTTTAGTTGTTAAAGAATAGATTTTTCTTTATTTAAAGAGTTTATAAATTTCATAATAATTCTTAATAAAAAAACTAGTACGAAAAATGATGCAATAAGAATAATCAATAACCTAGGACCTTCAGTTATGGGAATAACACAGTTTACAAGATCATTACAAATTCCAAATCCATTTCCACCTCTTGAAATATCATAAATAATTAATAAAGGGTAAGCCAAAATAATTAATAAAGAAACAAGTATTAAAAAAACAATTATCCTTAATAAAAACATATTTTTTTTATTTTAATATAGTTACATAAATGAAAGTTAAATTAGTAAGTTATTCTACACCAACTGAAGAGTTTCTAAATGAAGGAATTGATAATGCTCAAGAATTGGTAGCTTTTTGTGCAAGAGTATCAAACCCTTCAAATCAATTAAATACCGAAACAAGTGAAAAACTAATAAAGTATCTAATTAAAAACGCACACTGGTCTCCTCTTGAAATGGTTAGTGCATGTCTTGAAATAGAAACAACTAGAGACATTGCAAGGCAAATTTTAAGACATAGATCGTTTAGTTTCCAAGAATTTTCTCAAAGATATGCAAATCCTGTTCAAGATCTTGAATTTGTAACTAGAGAAGCGAGGCTTCAAGATCTTAAAAATAGACAAAACTCCATTGAAAATGATGATGAAGAAATTTCAAATATGTGGATTGAAAAACAGGAACATCTTATTAATGAAGCCCGAGAAACATATAATTGGGCAATTGAAAATGGAATTGCTAAAGAACAGGCACGTGCAGTCTTGCCTGAAGGAAATACTGTTAGCAGGATGTACATGAATGGTACCCTTAGGAGTTGGATACATTACATTGAGTTAAGATCTGGGAATGGAACTCAAAAAGAACATATGGAAATAGCAGTTGCGTGTGCAGAGGTTATCACCAAAATTTTTCCTATGAGTAAAAATCTTGATTAAGAATCTAATTTATACTTGAATACTAAATAGTCTTCTTCAACTGTAAATTCTGAATCTGCAATTATCATATAATCCTGAAAATCAGTTTCAGCTTGTTTGATAAATGCCATGCGATCGTCTCCACCAACAGGAGGGATGGATCTGTTTTTTACAGCTTCTGCTCTTTCTTTATACCTATTTATAAATTCTTCAACGTTAAAACTCATGTTATTAAGTTTACTTAACTGGAAAGCAATGTGTTAATCTCATTTTTCAATTGATTAGTTTTTTTAACCTTTATTTCTTTCAATTCAAGTAATTTAGTGTTTTGTTCTCCATGGACCTCTAACTCAACATTTGAGAGGCCCGGATATTTCTCTAGTAATTCTTTAAGTAATATGAGATTTTTCTTATCTAATTTTTGCTCAGTTACAGATATTCTTAATGGTGAAGTGTCTAAATCTTCAACCATTTTTGATGGCTCTATTACTTCAATATCTCTTGCTCGAATAGTGTTTTCAGAACCACCTACATAGGTACCTGAAACCTTAAGATATATTTCACCATCAATGCTGCTATTGTATTTGTCTACTAGTTTATTAAAAATTAATACGCCAACAGATCCAGATGTATCTTGTAAATCAAATTGAATCCATGGGTTTCCCCTTCTTGATACTCTTTTTTGCACATTGGAAATCAAACCAGCAATTACAACATTTAGTTCTTCTTCCTCTTCAAATGATTGTAACTCTAATATAGAGTGGGAAGATTCAGACTTAAACACCTCTCCATACCCATCTAATGGGTCTTCACTAACAAAAAAGCCTAACATTTCTCTTTCTCTTTCTAGTTTTTCTTTCTTAGTCCATTCAGTGTCTTTAATAGTGGTTAATTTATCTGATTGATCATCCAAATCAAATAATGAAGTTTGGTTATTTGCTTTTTTACTTTTAAGATTTTTGGCGTCATCAATTAAATCAGGTATTGCATCAAAAACTCCTTTTCTTGAATGTCCAAAAAAATCAAACCCTCCCCCTTGTGCTAAAGCTTCTATGCCTCTTTTATTTAATGATCTTGAGTCTATTCTTGATAAAAAGTCTTCAATTGATTTATAGATTCCATTTTCATTTCTTTCTAAAACAATTTTTTCCGAAGTTAAATCCCCTACATTTCTTACAGCAGATAACCCAAAGAGTATTTCGTTACCGTTAACAGTAAAATCTGAAGCACTTCTGTTTATGTCTGGAGTTGACACCTTGACTCCCAGTTCTCTAGCTTCAGAAAGAAATATTGCTGTTCTGTCTTTATCCCTTTTGACGGCAGTTAATGAAGCAGCAATATATTCAGCAGGATAGTTGGCTTTTAAATAGGCAGTTTGATAAGCAAGCAGTGCATAAGGTACTGAATGACTTTTATTAAATCCATAACCTGCAAAATATGCTATTTGGTCAAATAGTTCTATTGCAAATTGCTCAGAATATCCACTTTTTAAAGAACCTTCAGTAAATTTTTTACGTTGTTCTTCCATAACTTGTGGAATTTTTTTTCCCATTGCTACCCTTAAATTGTCTGCTTCCTGTAAATTAAATCCTGCAATTTTTTCAGCAATCTGCATAACTTGTTCTTGATAAAGAATTACTCCGTAAGTCTCACTCAATATGACCTCTAAATCTGGATGTAAATATTCAATTTCTTTACGAGAGTTTGCACGATCAGTAAATTCAATATGCATTCCAGCACCAAGCGGTCCTGGTCTTATTAATGCAACTAACGCAACAATATCTTCAAATCGCTTTGGGTTTAGACTTCTGGATACTGACTGAGCAACCCTGCTTTCTAGCTGAAACACTCCAGTCATCCTGCCTTCTGAAAATAATTTGAAAGTTTTATCATCTTGTAGATCTAAATTATCAATATCTAAATTTTCATCACCGATTAACTCTAAGGTTCTATCTACAATTGATAAGTTTCTCAAACCTAAAAAGTCCATCTTTAAAAGACCTAATTGTTCAACTGTATGCATTTCATACTGTGTTACTATTTCTGCATTTTCTCCTTTTCTTTGTACTGGGAGAAAATTAGTAATTTTGTCAGGTGATATTACAATTGCAGCTGCATGTATCCCATCTTGACGCCTCAAACCTTCTAAACCAAGCGCTATATCAATTATTTTTTTAACTTCTTGATCATCAGAATATTGTTTTCTTAATTCTTCTGATGCAGAGTAAAACTCTTTGCTATAACCACTTTCATTATTTTCATCAAGATTTAAACATTCAGATAAAGTGGCAGTGTTTCCAAGAATCATAGGTGGCATCATTTTTGCTACTTTATCACCACTTGAGAATGGCAAGCCTAGAACTCTTGCTGCATCTCTTATTGCTTGTTTTGCTTTGATAGTTGCAAATGTGACTATATGTGCAACTCTGTCTTGGCCATATTTATCAATAGCATACTGAATAACATCTCCACGATATCTTTCATCAAAGTCCATATCAATATCAGGAAGTGACTTCCTTCCCTTATTTAAAAACCTTTCAAAAATTAATCCATATTTTAATGGTTCAATTCCAGTTATACCCAGACAGTAAGATACTATCGAACCAGCTGCTGAACCTCTTCCAGCACCAGTTCTAATTTTTTTTGACTTTGCAAATTCAATTAAGTCTCCAACAATTAAAAAATATGAAGCAAACCCCATAGAGTTAATTACTTCAAGTTCGTAATCAATTCTCTCACGTACCTCTTTGCTGACATCTTTATATTTCTCTTGTGCTCCAATTAGAACTTTATTTCTTAGATATTCTTCGACACTCATAGAATCATCATTGATTGGAAAATCGGGAAGGTAATCTTGATCAAAAGTAAATTCATATTGAATCCTGTCAGAAATTTTTAAAGTATTATTACAAGCTTCAGGAAATCTATCATCAGGAAATAACATCCTCATCTCTTCAGATGACTTTACATAAAATTCCTCACCTTCAAATTTGAATCTATTTTCATCCTCCATAGTTGCATTTGTTTGTACACAAAGTAAAGCATCATGCGCTGAAGAGTCTGTTTTTGAAACATAATGGGAATCATTAGCTGCAACAAGAGGTGCTCCTAACTCTGTGGATATTTTTACCAAGTCATCTAAAATTTGTATTTGTTGTGGTATGCCATGGTTATGTAGCTCTATAAAAAAATTATCTTTTCCAAATATGTCTTGATAATTTTTTGCTTTTTCTAAAGCTTTTTCGAAACTTTTTTCATTTGCAGTATTTCCCTCTTCTCTAGAACCATCTGGTGCCAAATGTTGTGCTACTTCACCTCCAAGACATCCTGATAAAGCAATTATTCCCTCCGCATGTTCTCTTAATAAGTCATAATCAAGTCGTGGTTTATAATAAAAACCTTCTAGATATGCTTTGCTGACTACTTCTACTAAATTTTGATATCCTATATTATTTTCTGCCAATAGGGTAAGGTGATATCTTTTATTTTTGTCCCTGTCAGGTCTGTCAAATCTTGAGCCTGGAGTTATATATGCTTCATAACCTATAATTGGTTTGATATCTAATGATTCTGCTTGACGAACAAATTCTAATGCTCCATAAAGATTGCCGTGGTCAGTAATCGCTGCAGCTGGTTGGTTTAACTCCTTTACCTTCTTAAGGTAATCATTTATTTTTGCTGCGCCATCAAGCATTGAATACTCAGTATGCGCATGAAGATGTACAAAGGATTTACTCATAAATCAATTGTAAAGTTTTTTAAAAAAATTACATGTTCATTATAGAAGTAAAATAATCTGGTTCCTTAATTGAAAATTTATAATCTTTATCAAACAATTTGAATTCAATATTGTAAGACTGCAAACAAATTGTGTTTTGATTTAATTCATCTACTTTTTTTGCACCATAGAGAGTGTCGTTTACTATTGGTGTCTTTAAATATTCAAAATGTGCTCTAATCTGATGGTTCCTACCTGTTATTAAATCAATATCTAACAAAGTATGAGAATCTGTTTTGGAAATAGTGTTGTATTTGGTAATTGCCTCTCTTCCATTCTTTCCAACTTCTCTTTTTCTTCTATTATTTTGTGAATGAATCAAAGGGAGGTTGATCTCACCAGATTTACTTCTTAAAGAACCTTGAACAATTGCTTTATACTTTTTTTTAATTTTTCTTTTTTGAAAATCTGCTTGAAGTTGAATGAAAGCTTCAATTTTAATTGGACAAACTATAAGTCCAGATGTAACCCTATCTAATCGATGTACAATGCCTTCTCTTTTATACTCTCCAACTTCACTAATATTGTAATTTTCAATCAAAAAATCTCTTAGAGTATACTCTTCCGATGAGTTTGTTGGGTGTACAAGTAAACCATGGGGTTTGTTTAAAATAACAAACAAATCGTTTTCAAAAACTATTTCTGTATTAATCTTTTTTTATCTCCGAATATAGTAACAACACTATACCAATTGATATATATGTATCAGCAAGATTGAAACTCGGAATAAATAGCAATTCAACAAAATCTGTTACTTTTCCATCATTGTTAGTAATTAAATTCCACCCTCTCTCACCTAAATTTCCAACTGCCCCAGAAAGAATTAATATTAAAGATAACTTTTCTAAATTTAGTTCTTTAATATCACGAATTTGGAAAACTAACCAAGTAAATACAAAAATTGACAATATATATGAAAAAATTGTGTAATCGCTTAACAAACCAAAAGCAATTCCCGTGTTGTAAGTTAAATCAATTGTCAAGATATCTTCAATTACAACATATTCCTGAATGTTGTTTTTTCGAATTAAATATTTAGTAAATAAATCTAAGGTAGCTAAAAGTGTTGTAAATAAATATGGCAAGAAAAACTTACTAAGATTCAATTAATGCTGCACAATTTTTACAGAGACTTGAATAAGGTAGAGCTTCTAACCTTGCAATAGGAATCGGCTCACCGCAATTTTCGCAATTTCCGTATTTCTTTTTTTTGATTAAAACTAGTGCATGCTCTACCTGGTTTAATAAATGTCGTGTATTTTCATCAAGTGTGAGCTCTTTTTCTAGTTCAAAAGCCATTGACCCGCCGTCAGCGGAGGTTGGGTCTGGACTTCTTTCAGCAGACGCTTCGGATAATCTAATATTTTCTCTTTCTTGTTGATGATGTTCAAGAATTTGAGTAAGTTGGTCTTTCTCAGCTAAAAGCTTTTTTTTGAACTTATTTATTGTATTTGTTGAAAGTTTTCTTGCCATATTAATTTTATTAATGAATGTATATTAGCCATTTTTTGGACAAAATATAGAAATTTATAAATATTTAAAACTTTGTTTATTGGCACAAATTGCACTAGAAACACTATAAAATCTAATGATATGTTTAAAAGGGTTGAGAACAACATAAATTTACCTCAAGTGGAGAACGAAATCTCAAACTATTGGGATGAAATCGANGCTTTCCAAANATCTTTAAACAATCGAAAAAATGACAAAATTTTTAGATTTTATGATGGACCACCATTTCCAACTGGAAGTCCTCATTATGGAAATCTATTAGCTGGGGTAATAAAAGATATTGTCCCCAGGTACTGGACTATGCGAGGTTATTATGTTGAGAGGCGCTTTGGTTGGGACGTTCATGGATTACCAATTGAAATGGAAGTTCAGAAAAATCTTAATTTAGAAGATCCTCAGCAAATTGATGAATATGGAATTGGTAAATTTAATGAAGCTTGTAGAACTCAGGTACAAACTAACACTGAAAACTGGGAAAAAATTACAAGAAAAATTGGTAGGTGGGTTGATTTTGAAAATGATTATAAAACAATGGACATCGACTTTATGGAAAGTGTCTGGTGGGTTTTTAAAGAACTATGGGAAAAAGACTTAATCTACCAAGACTATAAAGTTTTACCTTACTCATGGGCTGCTTCTACCCCGCTATCTAATTTTGAAGCAAATATGGATTATAGAGATGTTGAAGATCCGTCAATATACTTTACTCTTAATGCGAGAGAAGATTTCAATAGTATAAAAAAGGGTGATAAATTTTTAGTTTGGACAACTACACCATGGTGTATTCCAGGTAACTTAGCTATTGCTGTTGGTGAAGATATCGAATACCAAAGATATTGAATATTCCCGTGTCAGTTTAAATGATGAGTTTTACTGGATTGCTTCTCAAAGGCTTGCAGAACTAGAAGAGTTTGAAATAGAAATAATATCATCATGTAATGGAAGTGAACTTATTGGTTCATCATATATCCCGGCATATGATGAATATAAAAATCTATATTCTGATGGTGCATTTAGATTAATTCATAGTGATGATACAAACACTGATTCTGGATCTGGCTTAGTTTCTCAAGCGCCTGCTTACGGAGAAAGTGATTTTTACGCACTTAAAAATTCCGGAATAGATGTAATAGTTGACCCAGTAACTCTCTCTGGTAAATTTGACAATACTTTTAAAGAGTTGGAAGGCTTAAATGTAAAAGATGCTGACTCAATAATAATGACCCAATTAAAAGAAAGAGGTAATTTGTTTAGTCAAAAAACTGAGATTCATTCTTATCCTTTCTGCTGGAGAACAGGGACACCACTGATCTATAAAGCTATTCCTACCTGGTTTGTTAATGTTGAAAAAATACGTGAGAGAATGGTTGAGCTTAATAAAGAAACTCACTGGGTACCGGGATTTATTGGAGAAAAAAGATTCTCCAACTGGTTAGGAAATGCTAGAGATTGGGCAATAAGTAGAAATAGATATTGGGGAAGTTGTATTCCAGTCTGGGTAAATGTAGATGATCCTGACGATAAATTATGTATAGGTTCTGTTGAAGAATTACAAAACTTAACTGGAAAAGAAGTTACTGACTTGCATCGTCATTATTTAGATGACCTAATTATTGAAAAAGAAGGAAAAATTTACAAAAGAACTTCTGAAGTATTAGATTGTTGGTTTGAATCAGGTGCGATGCCTTATGGCCAACAACACTATCCTTTTGAGAATGAAGAACTTTTCAAGCAAGGGTTTCCTGCTGATTTTATTGCCGAAGGTCTAGATCAAACAAGAGGCTGGTTCTATACGCTTACTGTTCTTGCTGTAGCATTGTTTGACTCCGTAGCCTTTAAGAACTGCATTACAACTGGAATGATACTAGCTGAAGATGGCAGGAAAATGAGTAAAAGTTTAAAGAACTATCCAGATCCTGAGGGTCTATTAAATGAATATGGGGTGATAGTTTAAGAGCCTACTTAATCGACTCACCTGTAGTTAGAGGGGAACCACTAAAATTCTCGGAAGAGGGTGTTAAGTTAGTAACTAGAAATATCATACTTCCACTCTGGAACAGCTATTCATTTCTTTCAACTTATGCAAATGCTGATGAAATTTCAAATAAAGATTTACTGAAAGCTCTTCCTGTTGAGGAAAGAAGTGTAATGGATAGATGGATAATTTCTTCATTGCAGTCTTTAATTAAAACAGTAAATGAAAAGATGGAAAATTATTATCTTTATGAAGTAATCCCCCCACTTATGAACTTTGTTGATGAATTAACTAATTGGTATGTTCGTTCTAATAGAAAGAGATTTTGGAAAGAAAAAGGTATTGATGATATTGATAAAATTAATGCATTCAAAACTTTACATGAAGTATTACTTGATTTTAATAAAGCTATGGCTCCTGTTCTCCCATTTATTTGCGAAAAAATATATCAGGGTTTAATTGATGAAGAAAATACGAGTATACATTATTGTGATTATCCTGAATCAAATCCTAAGTTAATTGATAAAGATTTAGAAGAAAGTGTTGAGCTTGCCAAGAAGATAATTAAAAGTGTTAGAAATTTAAGGGTCAAATTAAAGCTTCCAAATAAACAACCTTTAAACTCTATTACTGTCATTTCAGACAGTGAAAATATAAGTAGTCAACTAAAAATTATAGAAGACCTAATAATGAATGAAGTCAATGTAAAAGAGATTAACATTGATAAAAATATTGAAGATTGGATTGATTACGAGTTTAAACCAAATTTCGAAGCTCTTGGTCCAACTTTGGGTAAAGACATAAACAAAGTATCAAAATATCTCTCCAATATTAAGGAAGATCAAAAAAAATCTTTATTGGATCAACACTCTATTGTTATTGACAATTTGAATGTAAAAGTACAGGATATTGAAATTAAGTTAAAGAAAAAGAAAGATATCGCGGGATTAGATATAGTTGAGAATTTTAGTTTATTACTCGATACTGAACTAAATGAGTCTTTACTAATGGAAAGGCTCTCACGTGAGCTAGTTTCACATATCCAAAAAGAAAGAAAAAACCAAGGNCTTGATGTTACAGATAGAATAAAATTNACAATTTCATCTGAAGACGAGTTTGTTCACGAAACTATAACAAATTTTTCAAAATANATCACAAATGAAACACTTACTTTGGATTTGATTACTAAGAAAGAATCTTCCAAGAACAAAGTTTATGATAGNTTTTTAGATTTTTCTATAGAAAAATCAACAGACAACTCTTAATATATACGGTTGAACAAAATTAAATCCAACAATAAGAATTAGTGGCGACAAATCAATCCCAGCCATACCTATTCGTAATGCAGGAATTCTAGATCTAATTGGTGCAAGTATTCTTTCAAAGTATTTATCTAACACACTTTTTATTTGTCCAATAGGATGGTCATATGGTACCTGAATCCAACTTAGAATTATCCATGCAAAAAGGGAGTAGTAAAATAATCGAAATAATAAATATGTGATACTACACATTTATTTTATATAATCCTAAATCTTGAAGTCTTTCTCGTTCAGTAGAACTCAATGAAGAGTTTGATGGGATTATTAAGAAAACACCATCACGATTTATAGATCTTATGGTTGAGTTGCTCATGAAAGCCATTCCTGTTACAAAATCTAAAATTCTTCTTCTCTCTTGTTGATCTGGGATGTCTCTGATATCCATTGCAACTATAAATTCGTCTTTTATAGCAACTCCTAAATTATGAATTTCAGAAAATGATCTTAAAGCTTTAATTTCTACTTCATCTTTAGGTGAATGGACCCTAATGTCTCCAATGTTTTCATCATTTATAAACCTATTTTCTCCAGATGGCCTGACAGTAGTTTTTTGGGTTAAAACACTTTCCTCAACAGACTCTGGCTGCTTTAATCCGATAGAGATAAGAAATTTTTCTAACATTATTTAAATAGTTTACTTCCTATACGAACTATTGTAGCACCGTAATCAAGTGCTATCTCATAATCGTTAGACATACCCATTGATAGTTCACCTTTAAAACCATAATCCATTATTAATTTTTCATTTATCTGCCGCATTTCAGAAAAAACAGTCCCTGGCTCAGAATTTATATCAGGGATTGTCATTAAACCAACTGCATTTATTTTTTTCTCGATGCAATATTCATAAAAATTAAAGACTTCATTTTTAGGTACTCCATTTTTTTTTGGATCGTTGTCAATGTTTACTTGAATAAAAGTATTACAGTTAGTGTCTTGTTTTTCTAAAATATCGATTTCTTTTTTTCGAGAAATTGTATGTATGTATTTAAAGTTTTTAAGAATTTCTTTAAGTTTTCTCGATTGTATTGGAGCAATAAAATGATAATCAACATCTTTATAAAATGTTTTGTGTATATTGAAGTCTGATAATCTATTTTCGCCAAATTCTCTAAATCCAAATTCATACAAAAATTTTATTTCTTCGTTTGTCCTTTTCTTTACTACTGGTAAAAGTTTTGCACCATAAGACACAACTTTTAAATTAATTAGCTCTAAGTTACTTACTTCCATATAACACCAAATTGTCTTTTGGAAGTTTTATTTTCTCTATAAGAGTTGTAAGAACTGTTACAGATTGTACAAATGGATGATATTTCAAGTTGAAAGCCTTTCTCTTCTGATAAATCTTTCAAGACTTGTGACATATTTAAAAAGAACATATCATCTCGTACTTCGGTATAGTCGTTAAAGTACTTTTTGACGTCCTCTTTAATTTCATAGCAACACGACTGTGCATGTGGGCCAATAGAAATTGATAATTGATTTACATCAAATTTTTTGATTGCTTTTTCTACTATATTATTCTTTAGGCCTCTCCACCCAGAATGAATGGCGCCTATTCTTTTATTATCAATTAATAGAATTGGCATGCAGTCAGCAGTTTGAACTAATAATCCTAATTTTGACTTTTCTGTATAAATTCCATCAGAATCATATACTCTTGGTGATTTCACTAAAGTGACTACATTGAATGAGTCTGATTCATTGACGCAATGAATTTAATACCTACAATGTCTTTTAAATTGTCTACAGACTCAACACTTTTATCTGAAAAAAAAGCATTAGGAATTAATTTTGATTCGATCATCCTTTAATAAAATCAGGAAGACCGTCACCTCCATTATTCTCATATTCACTTGACTCTTTGACTCTTCTGTTTGGTCTTGGACCAAAACCTGCTGCTACAACAGTTACCTCTACAGCATCTCCAAGAGTTTCATCAATTGTGTGTCCAAAGATAATTTCAGCATTATCATCAGCTTTTTCTGTAATCACTCTTGCAGCTTCATTTATTTCTTGAAGTTTCAAGTCTTCAGATCCAGTAATAGTAATGAGAACTCCCTCAGCACCATCCATTGTTGCTTCTAATAATGGTGAGGAGATTGCAGCTTGAGCAGCATTTGGAGCTCTTTGTTCTCCTGTTGATCTACCAATACCTAAAACAGCATTTCCTGCATCTTTTAGAATTGTTTTTACATCTGCAAAGTCAACATTGATTACTCCTGGTTGAGTGATTAATCCTGAAATACCTTTAACACCATTAGATAGTATTTCATCAGACTTAATATAAGCCTCACTTGCTTTTATGTCTTTATCTGAAATTTGTAAAAGTCTATCGTTAGGAATAACAATAAGGGTGTCTAATACATCTCTTAATGCCTGAACTCCTTCTTCTGCTTGAACAGATCTTCTTCTACCTTCGAATCCAAACGGTCTTGTAACAACTCCTACTGTAAGAGCACCCAGCTCATGTGCAATTTCAGCAATAATTGGTGATGCACCAGTTCCAGTGCCTCCACCTTCTCCAGCAGTTATAAAAACCATATCGGAACCTTTTAAAGCTTCCTCAATTAGTTCACGGGAATCGATTGCAGCTTGTCTTCCAACTTCAGGGTTTGCACCCGCACCAAGTCCGCGAGTTGTTTTTCTACCTAAATCTAGTTTTAAATCTGCTTTGGACCCTAAAAGACTCTGTGCGTCAGTATTAGCTGCAATAAAATCTACACCCTTAATACCCATTTTTATCATTCTGTTAACAGCATTTGTACCACCTCCGCCAACACCTACAACTTTAATAACAGCTGTGTAATTTCTAGGTCTCATATTTAAATTAACTCCTTTTTCTTTAGTAGTTCTTTTAGTTNCCATGTTTTAATCTCCATTCAATAAATCAACAATATCACTGGATATCATTTAAAACAATATATTTTTNTAATTTTATCTNTATCTATAGTTTAGATATAGATTTATGAACAATTAGCAATTAAATCTTCTTTACTGATAAANCGAANCTCTCCTCGGCAATCCGAATTTTCTATNAGAGACCCTAGCGCAGAAGACTTGCTTCCAAGGTCTAGTGGCTTTCCAAAGTCGATTAGGGTATCTTTATACTCCCCGATGAAGGATTCTCCATTGTATGTGAAATTAAAAGAATTTACTTCAAGATTGTAGCTTTTAAGTGTCATGATAAGCGATACCATTTCCCCATTAAACCCTGTAAGTACAGGGCCGTTAGTTATAGTGAGAGAAGGTAAAGAAAATATTTCATCTGATTCAATTTCTATCATATTTTTATAAAGGGTTCTTTTTTTAGGTGTAGAGCCTCTTAAATCAGTAATAGTCATTAACTTTTCATATTCGGTCAATTCTATTGTTATTTTATTTGGATATTCTTTTGAAATAATGACGCTTTCAATTGTTGGTATCGTCAACATATTATCGGAAAAAGTATCACTATTTATTAACCAAATAGATTGACCTAATGCCGATTTAATTAAATCAGCTTCATTAACTAGCTCATTATTTCCAATTACTTCTACTTTGCTTACTCTAAAATAAGTAGAGTTCAAGGTAAAGCCAGTATTTAAGATTATTAATAAAAAAAGACTAAATACTAAA
>JGI11772J19994_1000104_pt1 | contig 17648 bp, 30 predicted proteins | sample Etolagsurwater0m_FD_19994 | JGI IMG/M metagenome (IMG submission 19994) | reverse complement strand
AAAAGCAGCTGCTGATGGAGATTTCAAGGCGTTCAAAACGGGAGTTCCCAAAGCCTTAGATGATGAAGATGCAATGAAACTTTTTAACACCATCCGCAAGAAGATGGAAATCAAGTCAAAGGTTGCTATGGAAACATGGCAGTTTGCACCTAAACTTGATTGGAAAGGTCTCAGAGAAAATTATGTTAATGAACTAATCTTCAAAGTCGGTGATTTTGTAGAGAATCTTAATACTGGATTGATTGGTAAGATTATTCGTAGAGGAACAAATCATTTGATCTGTGTGACCGAAGATAACTTAATGTTTAAATCTTGGATTCGTGATCTCAATGAATATACAGAACAATCTGGGGTTCCTTCGGATCAGAGATTGGTTGGAACAGATGCTTTTAGAAAGTATGCAATGAGAATGACTGATACTAAGGCAATCAAGAATTTCATAAATAAGTATAAGAAGAAATCTTAATCAATTCATGGATATCCACGCAAGTCGCAAGGCAGTTCAAGAACTGAACGCGCTTTATGCTGAAATGAATAATCCTCAGTCTCATGAGGTAGAAGAGGGTTATAAGGAGATTGACCGCGAGAAAGAGAATAAGATGTATCGCCGTGCTGGTAACTTGGCACGTACTGCACTTTCTTCTAGGGGTAAGAAGAAAGAAGATGCGATGAATAAGTCTGGTAAGATTGTTTCTGCAATCACTCGCCAAAAGGAAAAAGAGCGTTTCTCCAAGATGGCAGATATCAAGGCACGTGATAACTATAAAGAAGAAGTTGAGAACGTTGATGAGATGATTGACCCTAAGGGTGCTGCTCGTATAGATGCTGCGAAGAAAAAGAACAAGGTTGATGTCTTTGCTTATGATAGAAAACTTCAAGCACAAGGAAAATTAAAGGGAAAGAAACTTCCTCCCCCTCCAACTAATGAAGAAGTTGAGAATGTAAAAGAAACACTGGATCCTGTTGGTAAGGAAGATAAGGACATCGATAACGATGGTGATGTAGATAAGTCTGATAAGTATCTGCACAAGCGTCGTAAGGCAATCGGTAAAGCAATTGCCAAGAAGAAAGGAATGTCTGAACAAGAAGAAAAGATCGGTGGCAAATCTTTGAAGGGCATGGCATCAAAAGCAACCAAGAGAATTGATGCTGATGTTGATGGGGATGTAGATAAAAATGATCCTAAGGCTGGTCCTATGGGAGAGTTTGTACCTACTCCTGATGGTAAAAAAAGACTTTATACTGGTGTAAAGAAAGAATCTTTTTCTAATTGGAGAGATGATCTTCGTGAAATCGTTGATACAGAAGAACAAGATAAACAGATCAAGGAAAAAAAAGTCAAGAATAAAGTTGTCATTGATCCAGAACTGAAACTGGAAGCAATCGCTCATGAGTTAGGTGCTGAGATTGTTGAATTCATTGAACTTGATGAAGGTTCTTTGAGACCTGGTGAGTCCTACATGCAATATGCTAAGCGTAAACAAGCAGAAAGATCTGGTGCTGCTACTGATAAGCGCATGACTGTCACCAATGCTGATAAGAAAGCAAACACTCCTGCTTATCAAAAGTATAAAGCAGGAGATAAGAGATACAAAATGGTTGGAGAAGAATCGGAGCAACTTGATGAAAAGGCACTTTCTAAGGCGCAGCAAAGATTTATGGGAGCAGTTTATGCGGCGAAGAAAGGCGAAACGCCAGCATCACCTGAGATTGCCAAAGCTGCTGCCGGCATGACTAAAAAACAAGCAAAGGATTTTGCTGGAACCAAGCACAAAGGTCTTCCTGAAAAGAAAGTTGCAAAGGAAGAAGTTGAGCAGATTGATGAGAGAAGAAGAGAGGACAAGGGCAAACCAAGACCTGCCGAACCAAGTGCTGCATTTAAAGCAGTATCTAAAATGATGGGATCATCTAGATTTGGCGTTCAACCAAGAGGAGTAAAGAAGGAACCAGGTAAGAAACCACCAGTTGCTGGTGAGTTTGGAGCACCTAGATCTCCTGCTCAAAAACTTGCTGCAAAACGTGCTGCTGCTAAAAGATCACAAAATAGTATGTCTTCAAGATTTGACTGATGTCTAATGTTGTTTGGTCTGTTAATATTTTAGTATTGATTCTCCTTATTCTTACTGGACTATCTATTGGATATATCATGAGGATTGCATACCTGGAAACAAAGGAGTGATTTAATCAGTCTTTTTGCTATATAAGATGAGGTGTATTTTNTAGAATCATGTTANCTTTTTTACTTCCATTAGCATCTAAGATTGTTGCAGATGCAGTTGCTAAGATTCCTGATAATGAGGAACTTGGCGAAAAACTNATCGAGATTTGTTTAGTTATTCTCGGCAAGGCAGTTAAACTGACCAAAACAGAAATGGATGATCAACTTTTAGAAGTTGTAACCAAGTCAATTAAATCCAGAGAAGAGATCAACTGAAAGGTTGAATTTTTAAACTGGTACAATCATAGGAGACCTAAACTTTAAGGTCTCCTATTTTTATAAATATGTTTAGGAAATCTTTTAGGTAAAGAAATGGCTCTTTGGGGAGATAGAGACAATTTTCAGTCGGTTGCCGTAGGTATCGCCACTGTTGATCTCGCTGCTAATACTATTACTATTGAACCTGGTCCCTTTGAGGCAGGAATCGGAACTGATTCACCAATGATTAAACTTGGTCTTGGTGCCACTTGTGGTTTTGCTCAGATCGTTAGTGTATCAAGCACCACAGTTGTTGCGATTGGAACGACTGCTGCTCTGATTCCTGATGCCACCGGTGCCATTGCTGGTGTTGCTTACTCGCTCACCACAATGCCTAAGTCTCTGGATGAGGATCCCCTTGCCGTTGCTGAGGCAAGAACATCTGGTATTGCAACTGCAAGATACTTTGGCGTTGGTTCAACTGCCATGACCATTGGATATCAAGGTCTTGCAACTGCTACTGGATATCGTCCTGCCCACTCTGGTTGGGTTGGTGTTCAGACCTATACTGATAATCACGGCAACCTAAGAGTCAAGACTGAGGTTCTTGTTGCTATGTCTGGTATTCAGACTGGTAACGAACCATATCCTAACTACGTCTGATGAAGAATGATATTTCGTGAATTAAATGATGACAATTACATGCTTTTTGCAATTCGTCATTATGAGAATCCACATTCTGTAACCAAAGAAGACTTTTTGGATGATTTGAAACGTTTCAAATATATCAAAAGATTATTGAAACGTTTCAAAAAAACAGGAGAACTTAAATCTCATCTTCTGGTTAATCACTTTATTATTTTGTTTAATATTTTTGGGGATGCTACTATTCCTCTTTTATTTTACAAGATTGATAGAGATCTTTGGCCAACGATGAAATCTTTTTTATTATTCTTGAACCGTTTTCCTCAAACTCCAAAAAGTTATATTCATGATATTAAAGTTGATCTAGAATGTTTTAGACTCCTTCAACTGGAATACAATGGACAAGGACAAGATACTGAATAAAATACTTGAATATTTCAGGGAAGAGGCACCAACAGTAAATGTGGGCAGTGGAAATATTGCGGGAACTGTTGAAGCTGGCGATGATCCTCCGGTGAGAAAAAGATTAAAGAAAAAAACTTATCTTTCACTAGGAATCGGGAGCCGTAAAAGATGGCAGAACAAGTAAAGGTTGCTATTTTAGAAGAAAAACTGCAAAACTTTGAGTCTGTTGTTTCCAAGTTAGATGCTGCCATTGAAAAGATTGCTGAGGTAAATAATAATGTGTCGCGGATGCTTGCCGTCCATGAAGAAAGAATATCAAAACAAGAAGAAATGGACTCAGTATTATTTGATAAAATCGACAAACTCCGTGATAAAATGGACAGCGATCATAACGGCGTCGTTGCAAGATTATCAAAACTGGAACGGAAACTTTGGATTGCTATCGGAGTATTGGGAGCAATTATAGCAACAACAAATCCACAGGCAATCAAAACTCTAAAACCCTTGATTTCCAGTGCTGAAAGTGCTATGATATCCCCAGTGGCAACCGTTGTGAATGGATCACATTGATTCAAAATACATTGGAATTATATCTTGTAGATTAGAAAAGTTTAAAAGAGTCAAAGCAGATTTATTTAATTTTCGTTGCCCTCTCTGCGGAGACTCTAAAAAAAGTAAATCAAAGACCAGAGGGTATCTCTATTCAATGAAGAGAGATACTAACTTCAAATGTCATAACTGTGGCGTATCTATGACATTCAATAACTTTTTAAAGCAACTGGATCCAATGATCCAGAAACAATATGTCTTTGAGAAGTTTAAAGATGGGAAGACTGGTAAAGCAACCATCATAGAAAATCCACAGTTCAACTTTGAAAAACCAATCTTTAAAAAGAAGATAAATTTACCTAGGGCATCAGAGAATTCTAGTGCAAGTGGTTATCTCACTGCTAGGATGATCGATCCCTCCAAGTTTTATTTTGCTGAGAACTTCAAGGCATTTGTCAATTCACACAAAGAAACATTTGAAGATGTGAGACATGATGAACCTCGCATTATAATTCCTCTGTTTTATGAGAATAACTTAGTTGGATTCCAAGGGAGATCCTTAGGTCCTAGCAAGGTTAAATATATCACTATCATGCTTGATGAGGATGCGCCAAAAATTTATGGACTTGATGAAATTGATCGATCAAAACCAATCTATGTTACAGAAGGACCATTTGATAGCACGTTCCTTTGCAATGCGATTGCTATGTGTGGAGCTGATGCTGATATTAGTAAGTGGGGGATTAGCGATCCTGTTTGGATCTATGATAACGAACCACGCAATCGAGAAATCTTACAACGTATCGCTAAGACTATACAGCGAGGAGATAAGATAGTCATTTGGCCTTCTTCAATTGAAGAAAAGGATATTAATGATATGGTTATGGCTGGACATGATGTTCGGAAAATGATAGAATCAAACACCTATTCTGGTTTAGAAGCACAACTCAAATTTAATCTTTGGAAAAAAATATGAGCAACGGTATCGAAGTAAAAAAGAGAGATGGTAGAATTGAACCACTCGACTTAGATAAGATGCACTTGATGGTTGGCAAGGCATGTGAGGGTCTTGCAGGCGTCTCTGCAAGTCAAGTTGAGATGAAGTCTGGTATTCAGTTCTATGATGGTATTACTACGGCAGAGATTCAAAAAATCTTGATTCGTGCTGCATCAGATTTGATCGATTTGGATCATCCCAACTATCAATATGTTGCTGCAAGGTTACTGCTGTTTTCTCTTAGAAAATCCCTGTATAACTGTATTGATGATATTCCTTCACTAAGCGAACATATTACAAAACTTGCATATCAAGGTCTTTATGACAAAGAGGTTTTTGTTAAATACTCTCAGGAAGAGATTGATAAAATTGATTCGTTTATCGATCATCATCGTGACTATCTTTTCACTTATGCGGGTTTACGTCAGGTCGTTGACAAGTATCTTGTGCAGGACAGAAGCAGTGGCGCAGTATATGAAACGCCACAGTTTATGTACATCATGATTGCCCTGACGATCTTCCAAGACTACCCTAAGGAAACACGTCTCGATTATGTCCGACGCTACTACAACGCAATCTCAAAACACAAAATCAACATTCCCACACCTATCATGGCGGGAGTGCGAACTCCACTTCGACAATTTGCTAGCTGTGTTCTTGTTGATGTTGATGACACCCTCGATAGTATCTTTACTAGTGATATGGCTATCGGCAGATATGTTGCACAAAGGGCGGGCATCGGTATCAACGCAGGTCGCATCAGGGGCATCAACAGTAAAATCAGAGGTGGCGAAGTTCAGCATACAGGCGTTGTCCCTTTCCTTAAAAAGTTTGAAGCAACTGTCCGATGCTGCACTCAAAATGGCATCCGAGGTGGAAGCGCAACTGTCCACTTTCCAATCTGGCACCAAGAAATAGAGGATATCATTGTTCTCAAAAACAACAAAGGAACTGAGGACAATCGTGTTCGTAAACTAGATTACAGTATCCAGATCAGCAAAATCTTCTATGAACGATTCATCCAAGATGGAGAGATCTCACTCTTCTCTCCCCACGATGTTCCTGGTTTGTATGATGCTTTTGGTACTGATCGATTTGACGACCTTTATGTGGGTTATGAATCAGATAACTCTGTTCCAAGAAAGACTGTCAAAGCTCAGGAACTCATTCTGGACCTCCTGAAAGAGAGAGCAGAGACGGGTCGAATCTATATCATGAACATCGATCACTGCAACTCACACTCTTCTTTTAAAGATAAGGTTGAGATGAGTAATCTTTGTCAAGAAATCACTCTGCCAACGGTTCCTCTTCAACATATTGATGATGAAATGGGTGAGATTGCTCTCTGTATTCTCTCTGCGATTAATGTTGGTAAAGTGAAGTCTGATGAAGAACTTGAAAACTTATGTGATCTTTCTGTTCGTGGTCTTGATGAGTTGATTGACTATCAAGAATACCCAATTAAAGCAGCAGAGATCTGTACTAAGGCACGTAGATCACTTGGTATTGGATTTATTGGTCTTGCACATTATCTTGCCAAACTTGGATTTAATTACGATTCCTTAGGGGCATGGGATGCAGTTCATAAACTAGCAGAATCCTTCCAGTATTATCTCCTGAAAGCATCAAATCAACTTGCAAGGGAGAAAGGTCATTGTGAATACTTTGGTCGTACTAAGTATGCTGATGGTATTCTTCCAATCGACACTTACAAAAAAGATGTAGACGATATTGCTAATCCAGAGTTGCAGCATGATTGGGATAGTTTACGAGATTCTATCAAAGAGTTCGGACTGCGACACAGTACATTGTCCGCACAGATGCCATCGGAGAGCAGTTCCGTTGTGTCAAATGCAACCAATGGAATCGAACCACCCAGAGATTATTTGTCCATTAAGAAATCCAAGAAAGGACCTCTTAAACAGATTGTTCCTGGGTATTCGCATCTCAAAAACAACTATACTCTTCTTTGGGATATGCCTAATAACACTGGTTATATCAATGTTGTTGCTATGATGCAAAAATTCTTTGACCAAGCTATCAGTGGTAATTGGTCTTATAATCCAGAGCACTATCCTGATGGTGAAGTTCCTACATCAGTCATGGCAAATGATCTTTTAACTACATACAAGTATGGATGGAAGACATCCTACTATCAGAACACTCACGATCAAAAGACTGATGAGGTAGAAGATAAGTCTTCCAAACTGGAAGCTTTGATGGTAGAATTAGAAAACGCTAACGAAGGGGAATGTGAGTCCTGTGCAGTTTAAACTCAACGACAATCCAGAATCTAGGAGAGTTGAAGGCATGACAGTTTTCAACGCCAACCAAGTAGACACCAAAAAACAACCAATGTTCTTTGGTGCTCCACTGGGAGTTCAAAGATATGATTCATATAAGTATCCTGTCTTTGATAAACTTACAACTCAACAGTTAGGATATTTTTGGAGACCTGAGGAGGTCTCTCTTCAAAAAGATCGTGGAGATTATCAAACACTGCGTCCAGAGCAAAAGCATATCTACACTTCTAACTTGAAGTATCAGATTATGCTTGACTCTGTTCAGGGTCGTGGTCCTGGGATGGCTTTTATCCCATATTGCTCTTTGCCTGAGTTGGAAGCAGCAATGACCGTATGGGAGTTTATGGAGATGATCCATAGTCGCTCCTATACTTACATCATCAAAAACGTGTATTCAAACCCCAGTGAGGTGTTTGATACTATTCTCACGGATGATCGTATTCTAGAACGCGCTGAGAGCGTTACAGGAGCGTATAACGACTTCATTCGTGAGGCACAGCAGTATGGTTCATCTAACGCATGGGAACATGCGATTGAAGGTGCTGGTACTTTCAAAGAAACAAGGTATGAACTCAAACGGAAACTCTTCCGCGCAATCGCAAATGTCAACGTTCTGGAAGGCATACGATTCTATGTGTCTTTCGCCTGTTCATTTGCCTTCGGTGAGCTCAAACTCATGGAAGGATCTGCTAAAATTATTTCCCTCATCGCACGGGACGAAAACCAACACTTAGTTTTGACTCAGAATATTCTGAACAAATGGGCAGAGGGTGATGATCCTGAAATGAAAAAGATTTTTGAGGAAGAGAAAGAGTGGTTGTATGCACTTTTTGACCGTGCTGTTAATGAAGAGAAACGTTGGGCACAATATCTCTTCAAAGACGGTAGTATGATTGGACTTAATGACAAACTGCTTCATCAGTATGTTGAGTGGATTGCCAATCGTAGACTTAAAGCCATTGGCATGAAACCGTGCTATGATATTGCTGCCAAGAACAATCCACTACCATGGACTCAGCATTGGATTTCCTCTAAGGGTCTTCAAGTTGCTCCTCAGGAAACTGAGGTTGAGTCTTATATTGTCGGAGGTATCAAACAAGATGTCACAAAGAAAACATTTGCTGGATTCCAACTCTGATGAGTTAGAGAATCAAAACATAGAAGCACCTCAAACCTGGACCGAAACCTATTTGGCATGGAAAGGTGCTACACTTTCTGAGAAGCAACGTCAGCTTCTTACTGAGGGTCCTAAAAGTCTTACTGACTCTTGGGCTCTTGGTGCAATGAAATATGATTACACAAAACATTTTGGTAGAAACAGATGGTAATGTCTAGAAACGAACTTAAACGCGATGAAATGAAAATGCGCGTTCTAAAACTCAAAGACAAGTTGTATCGTGAACCTCATGGTGGCGATTATGAACTGAACCTTGCCCATAAATATTTGGACGAGGTATTGAATATCATTGAAGAATATAGAGTGTGATTATGAAAACCCCTGGATTTTTGAAGGACGCCCTTTCACATCCGATGACATTGGTGATTGCTACGGTTTTGTGTACCGCATCACTAACATCGCTAATGGTAAAAAATACATCGGAAGAAAATATTTCTGGCAAAAACGAAAACCTAGAACTTGTTCTAGTAATGCACGGAGGAGAAGAGTTACAACTGAAAGTAACTGGAAAAAATACTACGGAAGTTGTCCAGAGCTTAAAGAAGATATTGCAAAATATGGACATTCTTCCTTCAAACGAGAAATCCTATCTTTACATTCCACGGTAGGAAAAACTAATTTTGAGGAGACCCGTCAACTTTTTCTTAACAATGTCTTAACGGAATCCTTGACAGACGGGACCCCTGCATACTATAATAGCAACATCTTAGGAAGGTACTACCGAAAGGATTACTTTTCTAAATAACATGAGCCGTGGGCACTGCCCCCGAGAAGGGGAACCTCTCCCTTGCCTAGACGGATGTTGAGTTTACCATTCAAATGTTCAAAAAAATCCTGCCACTTGTTTTGGCAACCTCTATTCCTGCTGCTTGTGCTTATCCAACTTTAAGTGATATCAAAGCACCACCAGCAGTAAATGAACCAGTTGTTGGAGAAGTAAATCCAGAAAAGGTTGTAAAAATCGAAGTGGAAGAGAAAAAATGGAAGTGTCCCACATGTTCTCCTGCTGAACAATACGTTTTAGAACAACTCCAAGAAAAGACAAATATCGTTGATCGTAATGCACTCGCAACAATTCTTGGAAATATTAAATCAGAAAGTAACTTCCATGCCAATATTTGTGAGGGAGGTGCTAGGGTTTCTTATCATAATTGCCATCGCGGTGGTTACGGACTCATTCAGTGGACCTCTACGGGTCGTTATCTGGGGCTAGGTAAGTTTGCTAGAAAGTATGATTGTGATCCCTCAGAATTGAAATGTCAGACACGTTATATGATTAATGAACCCATCTTTCAAAAGTATCTGCCAGAGTTTGAGGGAACGGGGCGTCCTGTAAGGCAATATATGGTTGCTGCATATTACTGGTTAGGTTGGGGTATTAAAGGGAACCGTGAGTTATATGCATATGACTATGTTAAAAAGTTTGTATTCTAATGAATCAAGATTGGCGCTACGACAATGATCGTTTAAAACTTCGTGAGAAAGTATTAAATATTCTTCTCACGAAGTTTGGTGGGCAAATAGATAGCGGAAAGCCTAAATATTCAACACAGTCCATTTATGAGTGTGCTCATGACTGGGTATCACAAGGACACAAAACTCATTTTGGGATTGTGAAATATTTTGAGGCTTACTATGCAAAAATTTATTCTTAGTGCTCTGCTTTTAATAGCATCACCCGTCCTTGCTGAACCAACCAAAGGATACTTTACTATGGATGCAATGGGATGTATGTTGCTCCAAGAATGTAAAGATAATGTCCACCAAATTTTTAGTATCAACGATCTTAAAAATAGGTATCCCGAGTCTGATTATAACGCTGTTGCTGATGAGTTTAACCAGATGCTGGTATCCCTTAATCAGATCGGAGTTGTGGTTTTTCTAGCAGATCAAAAATATTTCCCACCTGGTCACCGTGGCGTTTATCATACCGTAAGTAATAATTTCTATCTTAATGATGCTTTTATGCATCGCCAAAGCACTTTGATGAGTGTCATGCGTCACGAAGGTTGGCACGCTGCACAAGATTGTATGGCAGGCAGTATTAATAATTCAATGATTGCTATCATTAAACCAGAAGAAGATGTTCCTGCATATTGGGCAGCAATCGCAAAAGACACATATCCAGCACAATCACTTCCATGGGAACGTGAAGCTATGTGGGCAGGACATACTGCTGGCATGACACAGGAAGCACTTCATGCTTGTGCTGCTGGAAATATGTGGGAAGTGTATCCCCCAACACCATTAACTGAAAAGTGGTTGCGCCAGAACGACTTCATTAGATAAATAGGAATGCCTGATCTCTCTACAAATGTCTGATAAAAAGACAGCAGTTGTAGAAGAAAAGCACACCGATCATGAAGATAAAGGTGAAGTTTTGGCTAATCTGGTGAAAGTAGTTGTACTTATATGGTCTGCTTCTCTTCTCACATTTAGTTACGTTAGACTTCCAAACGGTCAAAAGATTCTTGACTTTGACCCTACCTTCATTGCCTCAGTATTCTCTGGTTCATTAGCTGCTTTTGGTCTTTCTCCTGCCAAAAATGGTGGAAATGGAAATGGTCAACAAAAGCAAGCACAAAAGAAAGAACCAGAAGTTGTTTCCGCTATCGAGCCTAAAAAAGATGCAAAAACTGATTAATGTCGTAGCACTTCTATCTGGTTTAGTTTCTCTCACCACTGTTGCTGGAACAGTGTATCTTTATAAAAATGCAGATACAATGATTGAAAGTGCAAGAGAGGAGATTGTGAGAGAAATTTCAGAAGCACTTCCAAAAATCATTGAACCATTGATGCCAAACGTTTCAGAGTTTCCTAAAACAACTGGTCCTGCTATTCCATTCTGATCATGGAAACTGGTGATTACTATCCAGCAGAACACTGCCCTTATAAAACACCAACGAGGAGGAAATCACCAATGAAATGGTTTATTGGCATTGTTGGAGCAACGATAGGAATTGCTCATATTGGAGTTCTGGGTCATCTGATTAATCTTACTGGAAAGTATGCAGATCGTCCTCAGTTTCCATCGATCAACTTACCAACTGGTGGAGATTATTCATCCTACGATGTTAATGTCGGAAAGGATGGATACTCTATTAAGTATAAAGCAAATGATCCGAAGGTGATGTCCTCGGAAAGATCATTAGATGTTGATAAAAAGAAAAATGGATGGTTTGGTGGTGGTAGCGAAAAGCGTAGTGAGTATCGCCGTGATGAGTACACTATTAACGGCACTCGTAATATTGGTGCAGGAGGTGCCGCAACAGACGGTGAGGGAAAGTCTGCGAAAGACGTAGAGTGCATAGTGGCGGACGCTGGCGCACGGAGTCAAGGTGCAATGGCAGGGACAGCAATTAGTGCTGGGGTTCTTGTTCCTGCTGTAATGAATATTCCATATGTCGGATGGTTAGCCGCAGGATGGGCAACTTTGTTGGGAAATAAAGTTGGTAGTGAAGTTGGATCAGAAGTTGGATCAATATTCAATGATTGCTAATGGAAATACCTGATGTTTCTACTGATAACATTAATATTAGAAAGTTAGAAATACCAAATATTCCTGATTGGTTAATGACACCACCTCAGGCAATTCCTCCTGTTGTTCCTGTAACACAGCAGATTGGAGTTCCTATTGTTGATATGCCTGGGTGTGTTGAGGCACATGAGACAAACAATGCAAAAAACAATCAAGTAAAGTCAGATGACGAAAGAGGAGTACAGACGTATTGCGATTCTGGTCTTCCTAGTTTTAATCCTATTCAGTTTGAACCTGAACAAGTAATTCCAACCCCAAAACAAAAACCATTTGAGGGTATCAATACTGGGGGATTGGGTGATAAACCTGACCCAAAAGTAAATCCAGATTTGCCAAAGGCTGCAGCACCATCATCTGCTCAGATAGATTGTCCAACAGCATCACAACAGGCAAAAGAACCTGTTGGAACATATATTGAAGGTTTTCGAAAGAAAGTTATTGAATATAAACTTATCAACAATGAATGTATTCAGATCACAGAGAAAGTACCAATCCCAGAACAGATCATTGCTGGTGCTCCCAGTGCTGGTGTCGTGATGACAACTGCTAGTATTGCTGTCGTTGCAACAGCATCAGCACTTATGGCAAAACCGCTGGCAGATGTCCTATTAAAGGTCATCAAACCAACGGTCAAGAAAGTGATGAAGAAGATTTCTAAACTACGGGGGAAGAAACCTAAGGTTTTGTCTTTAAAGGACCGCCAAGATCAGCAGCGTTTGTACTCACACGCCCTGAGGAAGTTGAAGGGGAAGGAATAGAATGCACGTGTGGTTTGATGTAAGTAACATTATTAACCATTACATCAGCACACACTTTATAGTATGGGGATTTGGGGTGGAAACTAATACCCTCCTTCATTAACTGACCACAATTTTTAAGTCTTGCAATCTCAAAATCTAATCTCTTATTAGCAGTTGTCTGTTGCATCAAAGCGATGTTAGCAGCAGCTGCTTCTTTACATTGATCTTGTAGTTTCTTATCTTGTGGAATACTCCATGTCGCAGATACACCCACAGATAAGTTGTAGTTATCTTTTTGTCCCGTTCTTGTAGGAACATTATAAAGAATGGCACCAGGATTATCAGGAACTCCATCTGGAATGATATTTCCTTCATCATCAAAAGCACCAGATAGATCTCTCATATCATAAACAGGACTATCATAATATGCTTCATATGGTTTTGTTGCTGATGCAGCACCAGTTACATATGGAGTGATGTTAAGAGTGGGACCTTGGCATTGAATACCAGCACCGTATGTGTTTGTAATGTATGGTCCTTGAAGAACTTGTATAGCTTGGTTTGTAACGCTGCCGCTGGAATTAGCAACAGGAGCAGCAGTAGCAGAGACACCACCAACAGTTTCAGCATAAGAGGGAGATGAAAGAAATAATGATAATACTATTGTTGGAATACGGAGGTTGTGTCCGTAATGGATTCTATGGTTGTTTCTCTTTGAATGATTGTTTGATTGCTCAAACCAGGACCCGAATAACTTTCGGTGAACTGAAACGCTCCTCCTGGATTTACAATTGTCCAGTTTGGTTTGTTTTTGACATCTAATCCTGTCCATTTTGAAGTCACGCCGTTAATGGTTTGGTTTGTAGTATCTATCGCACTTGGGGACATTGATGATCCACTATGCTGGACATTTGTTCCCGTTACTGAATACTGCCATCCAGTATTGTAGTCAATAGAATTAATAGTCTCTACGACTTTACTTGTTGTTTCTGTATGGGAAGTCATACTTCCTTGTGTAAAGTTAGGCACCACAGGAACTGCATAAGAAGGAGTTCCTAGCAGTGCTAAAACTGCTAGGAACTTTTTCATCTTACAGTAATCTCCGTGACAAACTGCCCTGTTGCAGTCGTTCCAGCACCGCCTGCTGTAAGCGTCATGGAACCATCGCTACCAATAGTACCAGCAAGACTTCCAGCGGTCCCACCGAGTTGTGTGGTGGTGTTTCCGTAGATGTTTGGTTGATCAATCTGGCCACCACTGAGAGCAGTTTGAGTGGTTACGATTGCATCGCCCTGATTAAACGATTCACTGAACGTGAATGCATCACCAGCAGTTGTCTGTGTGTATGTACCTGAACTCATCGTAGCAGCGGCAGTAGCACTTGCAGGAGCAGTAAGACCGCCAAGAGTTCCTGCTGTTATGTTGCTACCGCTCACAGAGTAGGATGAACCGATTCTGGTCGATTGAACAGCTGGACCCTCAACATTCAACTGGACACTAGATGAAATTTTATGAATCATATCGGCATTTGCAGGTGCCGCCATCAGAAACATAATGAAAGGTAAAAACCTTTTCATCTTTACACTCATTGGGTGCTCAGCTATTTATCGAATGTGGCCCTTGACAAGGTGATTAAATATGAGTATGATAACTCTGTCAGGGTTGATGGGACATCTTTAAAGTCTTTAAGAGATCTTGACAATTTGGTAAAAATACATTATAATAAATAGATATTACAAATAAAAAATATAAATAGTTTTGTAATATCTATTAATGGTATGAAATGTTTATCCTGCGGTGTAGAGCATACTAATCCCAAGTTTTGTGGTAGAAGTTGTGCTGCCAAATGGACCAATAAACATTATCCAAAAAAGAAAAAAACTAGAATAGATAAAAACTGCGAAATATGTGGTATATCTATCGATAGTAGAAGCACAAGATGTAGAAAATGTTGTAGTTTTACTGTAGATATGACGCTTAATGAAGCAATTTATGAGAAGCATCACAGGTCTTCAGCATATGCTCTTATTAGAACAAGAGCAAGGTCCATTGCTAAAAAACTGGGTCTTGACACCTGCTTCAAATGCGGTTATAATAAACATGTTGAAATTGCTCACATCAAGGGTATTTCAACTTTTGAAGGAGACACCTTAATAAGTGTTATAAATTCAAAAGAAAACCTAATGGCGTTATGTCCCAATTGTCATTGGGAATTTGATAATTTGGGCAAGTAGTTCAGTGGATTAGAATAGCGCACTTCTAATGCGTAGGTCGGGGGTTCGAATCCCTCCTTGCCCGTTGTCATTTTTCCTCTTCATTCGTGCGAATGTGGTGTAGCGGTAACATCCCATCCTTCCAAGTTGGTGTCACGGGTTCGATCCCCGTCATTCGCTCTGGGCACATGCCCATAAATACCAAAAAAACATATTATGAAAATTAATTTGTGGTACTCGGAAGAAATGAAACAATGGAGATGGACTCTTACGGATCATAAAGATCCAATGTTAATGGAGGCTGGTCAACAACCTTTTCTTCGTGATGCTATGAATGATGTTGCGAATACTGTGGAATATATTTTAAATATTTCCCCACCAGAGTAGGGAGATTAACTCAGCGGTAGAGTAATTCCCTTACAAGGAATGAGTCACTGGTTCGATCCCAGTATCTCCCATTTATTACATACATATATGAAAAAGAAAAAACTCAAAGAAATGATTCAGAAACCTCTTCGGTTTCATCATCAAGATATTCATGAAGAACTAGAAGAAATTAAAGGAATGTTAAAAGATGTTATCAGTCAGATGCAAGAGTTGCAATGTAGAGTTGACAAGCAACAACAAGACTCAGTGCTGCGGTTGTCCCAACCAGATGATGGTGAGGGAAGACAAGGTTTCAGCCTCGGACCTAAGTAAAGTAGTATTACTGAATTCTGAAAAGATTGTAAATAATCAGGGTATTCTAACAAAACAGGACTTAGAATACCANGAGAACCGNCGTNNNCGNAAGGTTCGTAAACTTGATTTTGAGGTACGTTAATGATTAATCTGGACGACCGTTACCAGAGTTATCTTCACACTGATAAGTGTTTTACAATTGATGGTAAATGTGAGAGGGTTAAGGGATATGGTTGGACAGATGATGGTAAAAGTATTGTTGGGTATTATGTCTTGACAGAAACCCATAAACTGTTTTATAATATGCAAGAACAGTTTGTTCATATGGAAGAATGGCAGAGTGGTTGATTGCGTCAGCCTTGAAAACTGATGGGGTTAGTAGCCTCCGCGAGTTCGAATCTCGCTTCTTCCTCCACGGGGCGTAGTATAGTGGTAGAATGCCGCGTTTGGGACGCGGAGGTGCAAGTTCGATTCTTGCCGCCCCGACTATATAAAAGAAAACTTTATCAATGTCAAATCACATTACAGTTGCAGAGTTTCGTGCAAACTATGATTATTATATGGAAAGGATGGCAGCAGGAGAAGTCTTTTCCATTACAGATATGGAAGAAAATAGAAACAAACTTTATGATCCATTGGAAGATAATAGGGGAATACCGATTGATATAGAAAAAATCAAGTTCTGATGCTATAATAACGGCATTGCTGGTTTAGCAATCTGGTGAATGCAGCGAACTCATAATTCGCCTAAGGCGTGTTCGATCCACGCAACCAGCATTGGGGTTGACATCAATCCCATTTTCTCCTACAATAACAAGGTAAATCAAAAGTCCAATGTCTGTCACGGAAAAGTTTCGTAAGTATCTTCCTCTGTTGGAAGAAACTGTTGAAGGATCTATCTTTCTTGACTTGAAGAATCCTAAACTCTACAAAAAAATCATTCGACATTATGCGAATGAGGGTGTAGAATTTAATAATGATGCCAATGATTATGGCACACTTATCAACTGTCTTGCACAAGATTTGGAAAAAGTTTGATGAAAGTTACCAAGAAACCAACTGTTCTTCTTGAAAGATTTCCTTATCGCTACATTCAATGTGGCACTTTGGAAATCAATGGTCAACCAGATTGTAGAATTCAAAAGATGGATTCTTACACGGGACGATACAAAGACATGTATCTATGTGATAATGAAATGCAGTTGATGACTGCTATGGAAGATCATGATTATACATGTTGGTTGGATCCAGATAGAGTTCCTGCTTACGTCAAAGATTGCGTTACTAAATAAAAAAAAAGACAATCAGTTCTATTATGGCAACACAAGGTACGGCAGCAAAATCAGCAAGCGGAGCAGCAATGTCAAAGTATGATGTTGAAGTAGAGGCAAGACTCAAAAAACTTGAAGCACAGGCACATGAAAAATGTGGTGGTGGTAGTAAAGTTTCTGATGATCTCGCTGCTAAAATCGAAGAACTTTATGATTGGTATCTTTCGGTAAAAGCAAGAGTCTGAGTTTCCTAGTTCCTGAAACTAGGTGGTGGAGTCAAACCCAAGACACGGATGGTCTATAACAGCACTGGTCGGGACCCCTCGACGGTTTCTTGCTTCCGTATAAAGAGCAAGTGGTGCGCTACATCCGCAAAGTTTCCTGGTTCTTTTCAAAAACCAGGTGGCGAGCATATTAACCCTTGAAATATAAAATGCAAAAGGTTCACTGTATTGTAATGACTCGCAATGATGATCTCATCATTGAACATTGGGTCAAAAAGCACATCAATGTCTTTGATAAGATCTCAGTCGTAGATGGATCAGATGGTGACTTCACTAAAAAACTGTGTGAGGAGTATGGACTCCTTTACACAAAAGATCCTACTGACAAGCCGTTTCACGAACAGTATCTTCGTGAGGCGGCTTTCAATAATTTGAAACCTTATATTGAAATTGGTGATTGGGTAGGTTGTTTTATGGCAGACGAGTGGG
>JGI11772J19994_1000103_pt1 | contig 17747 bp, 25 predicted proteins | sample Etolagsurwater0m_FD_19994 | JGI IMG/M metagenome (IMG submission 19994) | reverse complement strand
ACACCGGGAAAAGTATTTGAAAAAGTAACAGTTATTGCAACCTCAGAAGGAGAAGCTGCTGCACCAGAAGCCTCTAAGAGATAAAGTGGATAAAAATAACCACTGTGATCAACTTCTTCGCTGTAAACTTGATAAACGGTTAAATCATCAGTACCAACGGATTGCCATGTAGCATCGCCGCTATTTTCTGGATCGCCAAGTTCAACCCTTGAATAATTAGTACTAACAAAATTAACACCCTGTAAAACTCCAGAAGGAATCTCTGGAATTGTTTCTCCAGTGTCCGAATCTTTTGGAACATCTGAAGTTAAAGCTATTGCAATATTAGCTGGTCTACTAAAAGCCGTATTCCTAAATAAATGACTAAGAAGACCAGACTCTAAATAATCTGATAAAGCGGCCATGTTTTTCTCCTAATAGAGTCCTGAATGTATACATCTACTGTATTATACACAAAAAAAGCCGCCCCCAACTAAATGAGAGCGGCTTAATCTGTTTAACCGTCTAGATTAGAATGAGCCAAGAATGACTCTTCTGTTATCTAGAACACCAAATCCTAGCTCTGCAAAGCCATAGTAGCCAGCACGTTGCTGACGGTGGAGAGTTGGGTCTTCAAAGACCTGAAGCTGCTCCTTAACTGGCATTACGAAACTGTCATTTGTGGACTGATCAAGACCAACTACAAGCTCAAGATCAGCGGTCTGTACGCTACCTGAAAGCTCGTTGGTAAAGAAGTCCTGGTATTCCTGGCCTTCGCCTAGTTCATCAAGGTCATGAAGACTTACGCCAAAGATACGGGTGATTGGAGCACCGTTTTCTGGGGCGGTATAGATCTCACGACGAGTTACTTCGTCAACTTGATCAAGACCCCAATTGCGGATATCCTCAAGAGCTTCTGGTGAAACGTAGAGGTCTGTTAGACGACCACGGCCAACTGAAGCACTGTTACCACCTGAATTACGACGCATTACAGTCTGCATGAGAGAAACTAGTCTCTTGCTAAAGAGGCCAGCAGTAGCATCACCGTCAAAAACGAGGATGTTACGATCAACGCCAGCAGCTAGAAGTGTGTGCCAGCCGTCATCATTCATCTTCTTTGTAAAGCCAGCTTCCATGACTTGCATAGCGCGACCAACGATATCCCATCTTGCTTCGCGGGCATAGCGAAGAAGATAGTCTACAGATGATGCAACACTATAAGTTGGAATCATGACATAATCGCCTTCAACTGAACGCTCTGGAACTCTACCGTGACCGGGATTTGTGTAAGCAACATGCTCACCTTCAAGGCCGGGGGAAATAAGATCAAGAGGATATTCAGTTGTTGCACCGGGCTCAACATTGATGGTTTCAAAAATGTTACCAAGAATGTTGCCAACTAGAACGCCCTTACGAAGAGGTAGTTCTAGAGCTTTTGCAAACTCACGCTGTGCGGCCTGAGCTACATTGATATCGGCATCCCCTGACTTGCGTAGAAGAGCGATAAATTCATCACTAGGTCTAGTATTTAATGGCATGTTTAATTCTCCTTTAATTATTCTTTCGTTCAGGGGAGGTTAACTTCTACTTTTGCATAGCCGTCTTCATCTTTTGATGTTAGGAATCGGCCTACGGCTAAAACGCCAGAGCTTCCTGGTGAATCACCACGGAAATTGCCAGCGTTTACATGACAAGCATAAGCTACATCACCAGCACTTGGTGTGCCAGTAATGTTGTTTGTTACAACATACCCCTTACGGAGAACTGTAACCTTGCCACCCTTCTGCACCTCATCCTTATGCTGGTTAAGATGTGTACGGGTAAGATCTTTGTTTACAACATCATTAAGAAGAACACCAACTGGTACAGTTGCTGATGTTGCAGCAGCATACTTAACAAGGTTAACACCCTGGTCCATAGCTGCACCTGAACCAGCGGTATCATGAACAACTACACCACCGCGAGTAGCAGTGCCTTCGTTGTAAAAGAAGCTGATGTCAGTCTGAAATTCAAATCTATCTGATTTTAGAGCCATAATTATATCTCCTTTTTATCACTTACTAAGTACGTTGTTTTCTAGCCACTGGGCTACGCTAGCTCTTGTAACTTCTAGCTCATCTGTGTCATCAGAGGCATCTACTAGAGTTGCTTCGGTTGACTTAACGCCATCAAAAAGTTCTTCTGACACTTCTTCTTCAGCCTGTGAATCTTCAACTGAATCAGTAGCATCTTCTTCTGCATACTTTTTGTCCATCTTTCCCTTTTCTTCCATCTTTTTTTCATCCTTGTGCTCTTTAGCCATCTTCTTTTTATACATGGCTACGATGGAAGCAAAAGCTTCATCCTCAACAGCGTCATAAAGTGCTAGTGATTCTTCTGCTTCAACTGGCTCAAAACCAGCTTCTACAAGACTAGCCTTACGCATATTGTCTCGCTGCATCTTCTTCATTTTTTTCATTTCTTCTTCTTTTTTTGTCATCTCTGCATCCTTTGCAGCGATTGATTCTTCAAGACTCTTAACAGTGCTTTCCACTGCCTCAAGCTTGCTTTGAAGATCTGAAAGTTCTTCAGACTTAGCTGCCACAATACCTTTAAGATCGGTAATTGTATCAGCATACTCTTTATCTTTAGCAGCTTCAATCTGGGCGCGAATGGCCTTGTTTTCTTCTTTAGCAGATGCTAGCTCGTCGCGAACGTCAGCAAGCTGCTTCTCTAAAACATTGTTATCAGACATATTAATATCTCCTTGTGAAACATTTTCATTAACTTGAGAATCGTTTGTTGAGAAAGCTTTGCTAGCATCAAGGATAACACTTCTGGGATTAGCTGGCTTAGAAACTAAACCCTTCCCAGAAAAAGAGATGTCCCTTAATGATCTACCAATTTTATAGCCTTCGTACTCTCCTGTACCACCATAAGCCCGCAAGTGCTTAGTTAAAAAAGAAGATTCTTCTGTTCTAGCCACCACCTTGGCTTGCCCATTACTATCCAAAACTGAATAATCAAATCCAGAAAATAGACATTCCATAGAAACGAACCATTTACCTTCTTCAATTTCAGCAATGATTGTATTCATGCGTTGGCGATTTTCAGGGTTTGTCCAACTATTGTATAGCACGGCTTCTGTAATGATATCAAAATCTTTGGGCATTTCTGAATAATCTAGTAAACGATTTCCATCTCTGTCTACAACATAAGATCCAGTGATATGCCCAATAATATCATTTTCATTATGCATGAAGTTAAATTGTTTATCTTCTGGGGTTGATCTAGCAGCCCAGGTTTGTTCTGGTGAAAATACGTCATCATTTTTATTCCAACCAGTTGAAACCAAAACAGATTTAAGGTAATATAAATCAATTTGCTTTGGGTTAGCATTTTCAGCCTTAATTTTATTTAACAAATTTTCTAAAGCTGAATTTGTAGGGTGTTGTTTTGAAATAATGATAGGGGCGCAGTAGGCAACGGCACACTGTGCCTGCACAAGATCGGAAACGCCGTCTGTTATTTCATTGTTAAAAACTTTCATATTTTCCCTTTCAAAGACATTATACACAAAAAAAATCCGCAATTGTTATTAAGACATTTTTTGCTCTATATAACGACCGATAATCATTCTGTGATAATCATCAATGCTTGAATTATCAAGATTTACATTAGAATCTTTAATGTAGTCGGAAAAGGTTTTAGGGGTTTTCTTATTCTCTTTTAAGATTGCGATAACTTTGTCTTTAGAAACTTCTTCCATTACTACTAAGTTAGTAAATACATCTAATTTTAGCGTTTCCAGATCTTTGAATTCGGACTTAGTTAATTGTCTTAGGTTATTTTTGCCAGTAGATTGCACGAATGCTTTATTAACAATGTGCGAAACTTCTGACCACGATTTGTTAGCCCATGAAAATAATTCAGCAACTCCAGGTTTTGACCTTGGCTGTTCAACTCTCTGTTTTCTTGGGCCTTCATCCTGTTTAAGTGGTGGGCGACCATTATCGTTTTGTTGTTTTTGCTGCTTGTCCCTAAGCTTCATATTAATATCACCCTGTTTTTGTATTTTTTCAATATCCTTCTTATGATTGGCATTGTGGAATGGTCCAGCCTTATCTGGATAAGCGTCGTTATCCCTATCTTTAACTTCTCTTTTAAGTCTAATTTTTTCAATCTGTGGTATTTCTTTAAATCTTTCAATAAGAGTTTCGTGACTGATAATATCTCGGTCAGCGAGTTGGATAAGAAGATTCTTTTCGGCGGCTTCATCTGATAGAGTCATTTGATCAAAGTGAATATGAGCCTTGTATCTAAAACCCATAGACCTTCTTACTATTTCAATTTCCTTTTCCCAGAAACGAATAAGTTGATCACGACCGTATTGCAATCTTTCAACGAGAGTTTTTAGCGATATAAAGTTATTAGTAAAACCGCCGCCATTTGTAGCCATACCAGTAAGAGTGGGTGGAACACCAAGTCCAGCGTAAATACTATTAAGGACTGATGTATACTTTTCAGAACCTAAGAACTTGTAAACTTCACTACTTGATTCTTTGAATGATAATTCTGGACCCCAAACAAGTTCCATCGTTCCTCCACCGACATTGCTAGCAAGAATATCACGAAGTTTATTGATAGCGGCCTTATTTGGCAGAATCTTGTGTTCTAGATCACCAAGTGTCCACAATCTAATATTTGAAATAGCACCGTCTAAAGCTGACATGTCTGCAAGTCTCATTTTTTCAAGCATTACAATGTCGTCTAGAATAGCATAAATCATGGGATTGGCCCATTGTCGCCAATCATCTTTCTTGTAGTAGAAAACACCCAACCTTTCTNGCTCAAGTGGGATGTCCTTTTGTCCATTCTTTAACGCCCTCTTTACAGCGGGCGGAAGAGTTTCTATAACGTGACTAGGAATATCACCGCTTGTAAACTTGTCAAAAAATGAATTCGTAGTAATTGTGTAGTTCTGTAAACCCATAAACAGTGAAAGGTTTCCATCCTTCATCTTTACCGTTAAAGGGTTAAAAAAATTATATCTCCAGGGAATTTGATTTTGTGTCAGGTTTGGCACTTCAACCTTTATATCATTTGACAAAGCCTTCATGTATTGACTTAACTGTGGAGTAACATTAGCGTAACTGCGATAAACTATAACATTTCCGCACTTATAAAGATTATTGAGAAATCTTTCAGATCTTTCTTTACCATTAATACTCTTAAACCACTGTTGGTAAAATCTTTCAACGCTCTTGTTTTGATGAACAATCTGAATTCCCTGACTACCAAAGTCTCCCATTAAATCAATAATATTCCTAATAATTCCAACTTTATCGTATGCATCCATACACATTTTGATTATACGTCGTTGTTGGTTTGGGACGGCTTCGTTTGGCCTGAACGCATAATAATCGTTTTTATTAAAACCTGGACGAACTGAACGATTTGGCTCAATGTCAATAAAGTGACGATATGTATTCCCCTGAGTCTTGGAAACCCCTGCATAAGAATCAACATTTTCAGAAAATGCAGAAAACGCATTTGTTTTACTGGTGGAGTCATTATCGTTCCAAGTTATCATTTCTTTGTCGTTCATGTTACTTTCTCTCAATTGAATTGTATTCTGATTAACTAATTATTAATACACATCTTTCATTTGTTCCGTGAACCAGCTTGGTCCAGAATAATAATTTGGATTTTCATCTTTACTTCTAAACTCACCACCGCTAGCAAATCCACCGTAAAATTTATATTCAGCTTGCTCTGGGGTTCTTTGTATTATCCTAGCGGCCATATTTGCCATTAGTAGTGCTGAATAACGGTCTTTACGCATTTTACTTTTTCTACCTGTTCCAACTACCACTTCTGGTGTATCCCACCTATCTCTACCGTTTGTAGTTTGAGTCATCTGAATCATAGACAATTCATCTTTAAGTTCTTCTATTTCCATAACACAGTCTTCTAGCGTGTCAAACATTCTGCTTTTTATTGAATCATCAGAGTTAGATAGTCCAATTGTAATTGAATCAAAATATGGAAAAATCAAAACTTTGTCCTCAAAATCTTTTCTCATACCATGATTAGCTTCAGCAAGCCAATCATACTTTGCAAATTGGCACATTTCTACTATGTGTAAACCTCTTTCTCCATCTGTGTCTTTTGGTTTGTTGTCGTCTATAACGGGCCATATTGGAAGTTCGCCGTTTTTAATTTTGTCATTATCATGCAGAGATTCAGTTACGGCAACCCCACCACCCTGAGCATCAATAGCAATATGAACACATGGATAAAGCTTCATGAGATCTCTAATTTTTCTGGCACAATATGAATAAAAATCCGTTTCTGAAGAATAGCCCTTTTTAACAAGCTCTTTATGTTGAGATCTATTTGTAGTCCAACAATGAACAATTCTCCTATGGTCTGGATGAACTTCTAATACAATTATGCTAAAGTTATCCACTTCAGAAGCTGGGTCAACTCCGAATATGTACTTTTTCTCTGAATTCCCAATCAACGAAGCCTCAAATCTTATTTCATTACCTTGACTGTCTTTTATGGTATTGTGATCAGAAACAACGCATGACTCTATTAGTGTGCGCTTAAAGAAGCCCTGCGAATCTCTTGTAAAGCAAGCACCGTATTCCATTTGGTAAATACCAGAATGAACGGTCGCTTTTGATCTAGCCACTTGGTCTGAATCCATAAAGCCCTTTGGAAGTAACTCATATGGCATTCTTATAATTGAATACTGAGTCCAATCAAAATTATCTGGCGGTTCGTCTCCATTGAATACTTCTCTTAATTTTTGATTATCGCCCCTGCTCTTTATAATTGATTTCCACTTCTTCCAATATGTTGCGAAGTGATTAAAGTCATAATACGCAGTTCCCGATAAAATAATTTGATTGTCTTTCTTGTCTTCTTGTGTTTCAGATTCACTTTCAATTTTAATACCAAGTTCTTCAGCCTTCTTTTGTGCGGCTAGACGCTTTACGTTTTCAACTGGGTCTGCGCTAACTGCGGCAAAACCAGCAACAACGTTTTCAAAAATTTCTCTAGGTATAGACGCAAACTCGTCCGCAAGAATGTCATTAGCTCTTTGACCTCTAATTTTTTGTCCATCGCCAAGTGGCAGGCATGTAATAGTACTTTCGTTTAATCTTAATACGCACCTGTCTGGCGTTGTTCTAGGGCCACTGTCTCCATCACAAATATCTCTTAATAGATGTGAATTTCTCCATATAGCTTCCATGTATTCAAAAATTACCTTAGACTGTCTAAAAGCAGCACCGACAACGACGATCTTTCTGCGTGGTAAAATTAAAGCCCTTAGAACTGCGTATAAAGGGATAGCATAAAGGACTTGCCAAAACCACGACTAGCAATAAGCATTGGAAACTTACGATTCCATATCTCATTAAGCATTAATGCTTGAGATGGAAGTAAGTTTATTCCCAGTATCTGACTAGCGGCAAAAGATAGATATTCTGGTCTAGTCATAAGATATGCTAGTCTTAAATGAAAATCATCATCGCTTGGTCTTATTAAAGACATTGGATTAAATAGATCAGTCTCTATTTCATCTAGTCCTAGCCAAGCTTCTTCAATTTTTTTAAATTTCTTTATTGCCATTTGTCTATAATGCCATCTGCAAAGCCGTGATAAATAGCTTGTTTGGGGTTCATGTACCAATCGCCGTCTTTTAATTTTCTGTACAAATACTTTTTTACTTTACTAGTATCATAATTTTTGTTTTTGAAGAATTCAGCACTAACGCATTTACATGCATAGATATCCATCATAATGTCGCAAAGGTATTTTTCGTAGTTGTGCCAATTTTGAGCATTTAAGTATTGACTAGAATAACCACTAGTTCCGTAATGAACCATTACATATGAGTTTCTTGTCAATAGTCTTTTATGGGCGGCTTGTAGTATTATACTACTCATTGATTCTGCTTGACCATAAGAAATAATTGTAATTTTAGACCTACACATTTTGATAGCATCATAAATTGCCATTCCGTCTCCCCACTCGCCGCCAATGCTTTGCATGTGTACGGTTATTTCTTTACTAGAATCTTGGTCTAATGCTCTGAGGTTCTTAATGAACATCGTAGACATCTTATACTCAACACCCGGATTTTCATCGTATGAGTGATGATTATGAAGAAAAATTTCCCTTGTCAATAAACTAGCACCGTGTAAATGAAAATTGTCTAGCAAATCTGACATTATTTTTTTCTCCCTATGGTGTACATTTCGTTTATCCTTTTAAAGATACTACTTAGAACAAGAAAAGCGTTGTGCTTGTCTCCACAAAAAAGTACTTGAACATTGTTGTATAGCTGAAATTCAACTAAGCACTTTAACATATACCTACCTGTTATTTTGACAGACGCTTTGTTCTTGATGGGTATCCTACTTTCTTTTGGGAATTTTATTAAGTCCTCCGCTGAGAATTCTAGAATTAAAAACTTGTGAGGGAATGGCTCCATTCTTTCTATTTCCGCAAGAAACTGATATTTCTTCTGTCCAAGATTTATAGCTAATTCTTCAACACAGCCTTTTCTTTCTATGCAGATTTTATCTTCTAATCCCAATATTGAATAATCACCAGTGTCAAGTTTTTGGTCAACCATACCAGCACACGTATTGAATTCGCTGAAATGATAACCATCTTGTTCCCTGGTGTCTTTTATTACTGTGAATGGAGGAGCTTGTTTATATTTCATTTGATTAAGTTTATAAAAAGAGATTCGTAATGATGTTCTTTTCCACGAATGGAATTATGACACTTCTTACATAATGTTATTCCGTTTGATGGGTGGTAGCGTAAAGAACTAGCACTAGCCCACTTTTTAATGTGATGAACCTGTAAGGATGTTCTACAGTTGCAATTTGGCATCATGCACTTTCTTCCGTCTCTTTTTAAGACATCTTTACGAAATTGCTCATATGCGGGATCGTTATAATTTCTTTTCATAATGCCTGTATTTTATCAAACCTTACTAATTTACGAACTTCCCTACATAAAATCCTAGCATCTATTGACGTATCCTTCTTTAATATCTGATTAACTATTCTTTCAACTAGTTCATGACATACTTCGTCTGGATCACTAGCCTGTATAAAAATAATTAAGAATGGCGAATCAAATTCTCTTAAATCATATTCTGAAACCCTTTTAAAGCAATCCGAAAGATCTAGCGTTACTTTAAAATTTCTCATAATCAATCATCATCTTAACTAAACTATGTAAATTATGCTTGGGTCGCCATCCAAGTTTTATTTTAGCCTTGGTTGCGTCACCTAGTAAATAATCAACTTCTGCTGGTCTATAGAACTCTGGATCTATATACACTAGATCTCGCCAATCATCAATACCCACATAGCCAAAAGAGATATCCAAGAAATCCTTTATAGTGTGCGTATTACCAGTACATATAACATAATCATCACCAATTTCTTGCTGTAGCATTAGCCACATAGCTTCTACATAGTCTCCAGCATATCCCCAATCTCTATGTGCTTCTAGGTTGCCTAATCTTAGTTTAGGGAAACTTTCTTGAATACCTGAAGCAAAAAGTAATTCTCCGTCTTTGCATGTTTTTGATAAGTGGCTGTCTGTTATATTATTACGGTTTAAAAATCTAATAAACTTTCCTATCCACTTAGTTATTTTCTTGGTTACAAAATTATCCCCACGCCTTGGACCCTCGTGGTTAAAAAGTATACCCGTACTTGCATGTAATCCATAAGCCTCTCTATACATTCTAACAGCGTAATGTGCGGCGCATTTTGCTATCGCGTATGGTGACTGTGGTAGAAATTTAGTATTTTCATCTTGATATTTTCTTCCATCTATCTTGGTGCTGTACGATGCGCCGAACATCTCGCTTGAAGAAGCTTGATAGAATCTTACCTTATACATTTCTAAATCTACAATAGTTTGCAGCAGGTTAATACATCCCTTTCCTGTTATGTCCCATGTCAATCCAGGTTGTTTAAATGATGTGCCGACATGTGACTGTGCCGCCAAATTATAGATTTCATCTACATCGGCGTTATCTTTAAGAATGCAAAAAAGACTAGACATGTCGGTAACATCCCCCTCAACCAATTTGAAATTAGGATTCATTAATATATGTTTGATTCTCTGTGAGTTGTCGCTACTAGTTCTCCTAGAAACTCCCAGAACTTTATATCCCTTTTCAAGCAATAAATCTGCTAAATGGCTTCCATCTTGACCAGTAATTCCTGTTATAATAGCTTTTTTCATTTCTTCCTTTCCTTATCTCATTATTTTCCAAACGGGACAATTATGAGAATAGTAAGACCCATCAATCATATAGTTAAATTTTGGCGAATTTTCATACCTATGTAATTTGTGGTAATATCCAATATCCGTTGTGTCTTCTAGCTTCGGTAGATTGTTTATGAAATGTTGAAAATCTTTCAGCACACAACCATTAAACACGTAGAAGTAATCACATATTAATTCAGTGTCTTCGCCTATACCATGCTTGCTTGTTACATTAACACCCGAATCTTTTATTTCGCACTCAAGTAATTTTTCGTAATTAAACGATAAATCAAACCTAGTCATTATATAGTAGTCATAATCCTCTGTAAAGAGATTTATAGTTTCTTTAAATCTATTGTGTCTATCAATAATCCAGCCTTTATTATTCTTGTTGCAGACAAAATCTGTAAACTTGTAATCTCTGGGTTTTAGTTCAGACAATAATTCATTTTCTTTTTCGCTGTGATATGTAGAAAAAAAATGATGCACCTCATTGTCAGACTCTTTCAGTAATCTTAAAAGAGAATCCTTGTAATTTGTTTTATTCCAATCAATATTTGTTGACCACCCCATCCAATGATTATAGTTCTCTCTGTAGGAAATGCCAAAAAAACCTACAGCTATTTTTTTGCCCACTATGTCTTTGATATTCATTATTCTCTAACCGTGTCTGGTGTTAAGAATGGCTGATCAATCATGCCATCTTCGTATTTGTGATAAGCCCCTAATCTTTCCTCTTCCTTTTTCATGGCAAGTCTCATTTTTTCCATTTCAATGCCGTACTTTTTCATTTTCTCTGGATCTTGTATAAGACTTGCAACCCAAGACGTAAAACTTTGTTTACTATCCTCAAGTCTTTTTATTCGCTGTTCTCTAGTACCCTTCATCTCTTTTAACATGCTTGACTTTTTAGCTTGAAGTTCGCGGTAATCCCTATTCAAACTTTCTTGTGCTGCACGAAGGCTCGCCGTTTGCCGTTCTAAGTTAATAATAGTATCTTGATCCTGTTGATCTCTATCATTTTCCCTCTCTTCTTTCAACAATTTATCGTAAATGTTTATTTGCTCAATATTATCCTTATTAGCTTTAAGGCACCTATTCATTAATAGCTCAAGCTTTATAACATCAACAACCTGAAGTTCTTCCGTTGGGAAAACGTCATCTTTGAACTGTGCGATAATGCGGGACCAATGATATTTGAATAATTCAAGTTCTTCATTTGTGAATTGATTTTTAAGCTCTAGCCAATAGGGCCGATCTTCTAAAGAGAAAGCGGCGGCTTCTTCGTTTGTAACGCCCACCCTGAACTTACGTTTAATAAAGTCAATAACAGACTCTACATCGCGGTCTAGTTTTGCCGCTATGTCTTCAGGCGTCATACTATCAAGTAGACGGGCAATTGTGCGTTCTTCTTCTTTGGAAATTCTACCCTTACGCATAACCATTCTCCTTTAGAATTTCACGTATTACCTCAATAAGATAAAGTTTTCTTTTCTTTGGTATATAAGCTTCACTTGTGAACTTTAAGTAATCAGACCGAAGCTCAACGGGCAAAAAGCGGTCTATTATTATTTTTATGTCGCCCATATCCAGCTTATCATCTATATTGCATTCCCTGTCAAGAATTTGATCGTCATGTGGTAATTGCTTTGGGGCCAGTACCCTCTTCTTATCTTCGTCGTCTTTGACGAAGAAGTTATCTCTTACAAAATTCTTCAATCTATTAGAAAGATGTACTGATAAGAAATTCTCAAGGGGCCGACTTGCGTCATAACGGTCAAGGGCGTCCATACATATCATAAAAGCCTCTTGTTTTATATCCTCAACCTCGTACCCCTTAAATGTGTACTTGGGCGAAATCCTATTAACGACAATGTTAATTTGTTCAACCACTTGTTGTTCGTTCATTCCTTGGGGTATTTTCATGGGCCGTCCTCTTGCCACACTAGCGATCTCCACTTAGTACCGTCATAGTATTTAATACAGTCGTCTGTTTCATCATAATATATAACGCCTTTTCGTTCAGGGGCATTTTTCATTGTGTTAAGTTGGATGTTATTGGCTGTCAAACGTTTAATATCAACCTTTGGGCTTTTTAAAGATAAATTTTTATTGTAGTCTGTTACGGACTTACGGGCCGATTCTTCTCCAACAAGTGAGTCAAGGGGCAAAGACTCCAGATTACCGTCATGTCTTCCAAGAACGGAGTTCTTATTAACGACAACGGATGTTGGGAGGTGGGGCGATTCAGACGTAATAACAGAATTAGCTTCAGTAAGTACCTCAACGAATGTTGTTGGTACGTATGAAGATACCATAACATAATCGTTATGGGAGCAGACAACGGGCCTGGGTTTGAGAAGGGGGATGGGAATGCCGTTGTCTATCATGTAGAAGGGGCGGAATCTTTTTAAGAAGAATTTACCTTCGTTTTCAGATACATAGCCCAAGCCACGTTCAGTGAAACCGTGATCTTCGCATACTAACGTTATAGAGTAAAAGAACTTTGTGTTAATGCCAAATAGTGAAATAAAACTATTTGTGGATGAGCTTATTTCTTTTTGTTCAATTAGCTGTGCGTAATCTTTATCTACTATTAGGGCTTCTGTGCCTAGTAGTTCTATATCGGATGTGTTAGTTGGTAGACCCTTTTCAAGTGCTTGGATTCTGGATGTTTTTAACTTCATCGTCATCCTCACTTCGTTCGTCGTTAATTATGGATGCAATGGGGCGATCTTCTTGATTTAAATCGTTTAATACTTCTAACGACAAAGATGCGGTCGCTTTGCAATTCAATTGACAGTCTATTTGTTTCTTCTGTTTCATAGTTGTTTCCTCCTAGTGATATTATACACATTGCGGTAATATTTAGCAACTCTTAGGGTCTATCTGAAGAGATCGGGTAAGACATATTAATTTGATTGGGGTTATTTTGTTTGAACCACCCCGGGCTTTTTCGCCATTTTACCCAAGTTCACTTTTGAAGATAAAACCCCCACCCCACCCATCTTACCATGAGTCGTAAGTGGTTGATATGCCTAGACTTACGTATCTGCCATCCCGCCGCCAGCGTCGTAAGTCCTTTGATACCAACAACTTACGTCACTTTCAGACGCATTTGCCGTGCCAATGATTTTTGGCATGATATTTGCACACAAAAAAAATCCCAAAAAAACATTTGTACAGTATTGACAAATCTGGATCGTTTGGTATAATGGTGGCATAGTTGAGAGGGAAAGACGAGAGGCAAAAAAAATCCGAAAAAAAAATCCTCAAGGGGTTGACAGCGGATTGCCGATAGTCTAGAATAGAGAAAAGGAAAGAAAGAAGAAAAGGAAACAGAAAATGATCTACAACTACTACGCTCTCGTGATGGATGCTTGGGAATGCGAACTGGACTACATTGGTCCATTCCAGACAAAGGAAGAAGCCGAAACAGCGGCTTGGGAAAAGTGGGATGGTGATGAAAACATGTACAGCATGTCCATCCTACGCCAAGCAGGAGCGTTGGCCTGCTGAAAAAAATCCATTCAAGGGGTTGACACCCAAAAGCCGATAGTGTAGAATAGAAGAAGAAGAAAGAAACCAAAGGAAAGAAAAATGAAAAACTTCATCAACGTCAACGCTTCAAACCGCTACAAGATCGGTGACAGTGTGGAATGGGTTTCCAAGAGTGGAAACCGGTACACTGGCGAGATCATGAGCATCCGCGAGGATCGTTCAGAGGATCTCTACCAGAGGGGTGCCTTGATTTGCGTTCGCCTTGAAGGTGGAGAGTATCGCAACTTCTATGAGAATCAGGTTGACCATCACCTTCTAGAATCCTCTCTCTAATGAGGGGGATTCGCATGTACAGGTAGACATCTGTTCAGTACTCACAACTGTACACTAGGTAGACGCATGTACACCGCGTTCGCCACCGTGAGACGTAAACCCTTGGGAATAAAGGACTTACGTCATCGCGGCCCCGCCGCCCGAGTCGTAAGTCGTTGATATGAAAGGACTTACGTCACTTCGGGACGCATTTTCCATGCCAAAAAGTTTGGCACGATATTTGCAATAGCACACTGCGTGCCAAACGACCGCAATCTTGCTGCGATCTTTGTCAAGAAATCTTGACACAAAAAAACATTTGTTCAGTATTGCGGATTCAAGAATCTTTGGTAGAATGCCGATATAAGAAGTAAGGAAAAGAAAGAAAAGGAAAAGAAAATGAACTTCACAACTACACCTCTGTTCATCGCCCGTATCTATGACATCTATGGCGAAGTGATTGGGTACACCACTCACAGCAATGCCGCCATGCTGGAAAACATTGTCCGTGGCGATTGGGAAGGTAGCGACCACGCTACAGAGTTCAGGATCGTTGACCAGAATGGCAACGAACTGGTGAACGATCTGATCTGAACACCTGTTCAGTGTTGACAGCCCGAAAAACATTTGGTAGAATCAGGACATACCCAAGGAGATGAAAGACATGAAAAACCCAAGAATCCGCTTTTTCTACAATGGCAAGGCCCGCGACGGTGAAGTGGTGAGCCGGTTTCGTTCACTGAAAAACGTTTACTGCATCACCGTACTGTTGACCAGCGGTGAGACGAAGACGTTTCACGAAGACAAGATTACTGGCCTAGAGTACCTTGACTGAACACATGTTCAGTGTTGACGAGCAAGAAAATCTCTGGTAGAATCAGAGCATCACAAAGGAAAAGGAAAGAAAAATGAGCGTTGCACAAACCCCCGGATTCCGATTTTCAGATCTTGACTATGAAGTGCAGGATCTCATCTCTGCCATCAAGCAGAGCCAGATCTGCCTAGAACGTTGGGATCTTGATGAGTATGACCGCCAGTTTCATCGCAACTTGATTGCAAACTGTGCGAACCAACTTCGTCTCCACTGGTATCCCGAATCCTCCAACTGAACAAAGGAGCACTATACACATGGACACCTACTACCCCGGAATGTGTGAAGATGAACGTCTGTACACTGAATCGGCTGAACATGCTGAACACATGGAAGAACTGAACAGGCGTACACTAGAGATGATGATGATGGATGAGGCATACGCTGAACAGATGGATACCTGAACGTATGTACAGTGGCTAGCGGGCGGTGACGTAAACCCTTGGGAATAAAGGACTTACGTCGCTGAAGCCCCGCCGCCCGAGTCGTAAGTCGTTGATATATAAGGACTTACGTCACTTGCCATGGCAAACGCCGTGCCATGTCTCACCCAAACCGGACGGATAGCGTTTGGCATGATATTTGCACACTACAGCAACTTCCGTGCCAAAAAACGCACTGCCTAATCTGTGAGCAGCCCAAAAGCGTTACCACCAGTGGGGGGTGTTGCAAAATGCTACACTTTGCGATTTCACTCGGGAAAACAGTGACGCAAAATGCTACACCACTGTTGCAAAATGCTACGCCTAAAAAATAGGCACGAAAAAAAATGTGCGTAAAACACGGGAAAAAAGCACAAAAATATTTTTCAGGGTTTGGCACGGCATTCGCACTATATTCTAGCATGGAAAACATCATCACAATCATCATTCTCTCGGGGTTGGCCTTCCTGTTTTGGATCACCCTTCCCGACAACTACTGAACAAGTTTTCAGTGTTGACAAGCAAAAAAAACTTTGGTAGAATCAGGAAAAGGAAAAGGAAAAGGAAAGAAAAATGAAACGTTCACTAGTTCGCAAGATTGCCCGTACTTCTCACATTCACGGAACGTGGAAGCCACGTTCACAACATGGATTGATTCAAACCGGATTCTCGGTTTGGGATGGAGATCGGAAGGTCGGATTCATTGATTCCATCAATGCCGATGAAGCCTATGGTCTGATTCCAGAAGGATGGATCGCCAATGCAAAGACAACTCTACATCTTGAAAAGGTTTTCTGTGAAGCCTGAACAAGTGTTCAGTGTTGACAGCCTAAAAAATATCTGGTAGAATCAGGACACCACAAAGGAAAAGGAAAGAAAATGGAAAGCCCGTTTCAGGTTAGCCCCGAAGCATTTGCTAGGATTATGAAAAGTTTTGAGGAGATTGCTGTTCTGGACGATTATTCGCCAGAGCCAGAAGATGAGGATTCCGACGGATTTTACGATTTTGAGGTTGACGATGGGCAACCCACCGAGTATGATGAATGGCAGAGTTTTGACCCCGATTGCTGAGAGGTGAAAAAATGTTCAGTGTGCTTTCAATCGTTCTGTTTTTCGTCGTGTTCTATCTGCTGTTCAACAGTTCACCAGTAGAATACTGAACAAGTGTTCAGTGTTGACAGCCGAAAAATATCTGGTAGACTTGGGAAAAGGAAGAAAAGGAAAAGGAAAGAAAATGCAAAATATCAACTACAAAATCTTGACCATTGAAGAGTTCAACGCAGCCATCGCAGAACTCAAAAGAGAAACAGAGAACGTCTCCCTTCCAGAGGGGGAAGAGTTCTTTGACGCTCTGGAAGATTTTCGCGGTCCCGAAATCACCGCAGAGGAGATGGATTGGACGGTGAGCGATGCCGACTATGAGGCTTGGCTTGATCGTAGGTCAGAAAAGTTGAAGCGGAAAACAGCCCGCGACCATGAGGCCGAAACTAGAGCGAAGACTCTAGCATTCTACATGGACGAAGACAACATCCTGAACGAACGTTCACTGTGGGAGGACTGAACACCCATTCAGTAGGTAGACATATGTACACTACCCGATCCCGTTCACCCCCAAGGTGTACAGTACTGAACACCTGTACACTACGGGGCCCCGCCGCCCGAGTCGTAAGTCCTTTATTTTCAACCACTTACGTCACTCGGAGAGGCGAAAACCGTGCCAAAAGTTTTGGCATGAGATTTGCACGAGCAAACCGCGTACCAAAGAAGAAAAAAATAATCCGAAAAATCTTTGAAGAAAGTGCTTGACGGGTGCCGATATATCTGATAGACTCAGGGCATGATCAGTAAGGAAACCAAAGGAATTCAGACCATGATGAAGTTCAGCACAAACGTTCAGTGTGAAGAGACGTTCACCCCTGTCACTCTGTTCATTAGCGACTGCTGTGGAGAGTACATGGATAGCGTTGAAGCCGATCACGAACTTTGCCCATGCTGCCATGAGCATTGTGAGGTTATCACAGAAGAATGGGGAGGGTGAACAAACGTTCCCCGTTGACAGCACAAAAATATCTGGTAGAATCTGAGAAAAGGAAAAGAAAAGAATATGGATAACCTTGCAATACTCCAACACCAACCACAAGGAAAGAACACAATGAGCAACACTTACACTGACAAGCGGTACCTTGTAACACGCCCAAATCGTGAAGGTGTTTCAGTATGGTACGATCCCGCCAAGGGAATGTATTATATCGGCAAGTTTTGGCCTACTGGTGGTGGTCTGGTTCGCCATTATAGTAAGAGCCATAGTTATATTATGAAACGTTGGGAACGTTCCTACGCTTGGATAAAATAGGAGAATAATAATG
>JGI11772J19994_1000102_pt1 | contig 17748 bp, 20 predicted proteins | sample Etolagsurwater0m_FD_19994 | JGI IMG/M metagenome (IMG submission 19994) | reverse complement strand
TCTTCGGTCTTATTGGATCAGCTACGATGGAGATGTTTGACGCTCTTTATCACGAAAAAAAAATCAAATTTATTGGTGTAAGAGATGAAAGAACAGGTACGCATATGGCTGATGGATATGCTAGAGCATTAAATAAACCTGGGGTTATAATAGCTGGACAAAATGGTCCAGGGGCAACAAATTTAGTAACGGGTGTTGCTCAAGCAAAAGCAGCCTTTTCACCAGTTGTTGCTATTGCTGGATCTTATTCGACAAAAGACAAAATGGAAGATGCTTTTCAGGGCCTTGATCAACAATCTTTATTCACACCCATTACCAAAAAAACGTGGACTGTTAAAAATTCTAAAATTATTCCAAAAGTGATTAGTGATGCTTTTAGTCTTGCAATGAAACCGAGAAGAGGACCTGTATGTGTTAATTTGCCAAGAAATATTTTAGCAGCTACAAATGATTATAATATCAATACAAATAAACCTTCGTTCTCTAATGTAAGCAATCTCAGAAGTAAAAACGAGAATATTAAAAAAGCAGCAAAAATTATTAACCAAGCAAAACAATTTGTCATCATTGCTGGTGGTGGAATTAAATATACGGCAAAATATAAAGAAGTTATTAAACTCGCTGAATTATTAAACGTACCTATAGTTACAGCTGCAGGACATGGTGATGCTATTCCATTTAGTCATAAATTAAATGCTGGTCAAATGGGGCCTCGTGGAAACCCAGTTGCATCAAGACTTGTTAAAGAAGCAGATGTTATTTTGGCAATTGGGACCAGATTAGGATTTAACTCAACATTTTATTCGTATGACAACATAAATAAAAAAGCAAAAATAATTCAGATTGAAATTGAAAAAAAAATGCTTGGTAAATATTTTCCAATTATTGTTGGAATTAATGCAGATGCAGCTACGGCTACAAATCAGATATATAATGAAATTAAAAAACAAAGAATTAAATTAGATATTAAAAATTGGACCAACACGTATTTAAAAGAAAGAAAAGACTTTTTAATAAATAGAGATAAAGATAATCTTGGAAAAAACTTTCCTATTCAGCCCAAAGGATTGTTTAAACAACTACGAAAAGTTTTACCAAAAAATACTGCAATTACACTTGATGCTGGAACACTTTGTTTGCAAGCAACAGATGCTTTAGAATATTATAATCCACCTTCACTATTTACACCTTTGGACTTTGGGTTAGTTGGTTTTTCATTTGCATGTGGTCTTGGTGTTAAAATTGCAAAACCTAAAAAAACTGTAGTAAGTCTTATGGGAGATGGTGGGTTTGGCATGACTATTTCCGAATTAAGTACTGCAGTTGAATATGGTATTAATACAACAACTATTGTTATGAATAATCAAAGTTGGGGTGCTGAGAAAAGCTTATCAAAAAGATTTTTTTGGAAAACGATACTTGGGTGCAGATATTNCTAGCCCATCATTTGATAAAGTAGCAGAGTTATATGGTGCAAAAGGTTTTAAGGTTAAAAAAATCTCTGAAATAAATGAAGCTGTAAGAGCTGCTTTAAAATCTAACAAACCATCAGTTATTGATGTTGATGTAGATCCAAAAGCGTTATACAGTTTTAGGAGAGACAGTTTCAAACATAGAGAAAAAAAATGAATGTAGAATTAAGAAAATTTACAAAATTTGTAGATAAAACTTTTATTGAAGGTGGAAAAGAAGCTAAAGAGCCAGTCTTACTGGTTTCTGTTGCAGCGGTTTTTAAAAATCCTTGGCACGGACAAGGTTTTGTTGAGAACTTAAGACCTGCAATTTTAGACTTGGCACCTAAACTAGGTGATCTATTAGTCCCAGAACTAATTAAAGAAATAGGATCTCCAGAAAAAATATTAGCATACGGTAAGGCAGGTGTAGTTGGGTTAAATGGAGAAATCGAACATGCTTCAGCTTTTATACATACTTTAAGATTTGGTAATAAATTTCGAGATGCAGTCGGTGGAACATCTTATTTAAGTTTCACAAATACCAGAGGACCGGCTGGATCAAAAATTTCCATTCCAATGATGCATAAAACTGACTCGGGTTTAAGACCTTATTATTTAACACATGAATTCACGATTCACGATGCACCATTCGATGATGAAATTGTAATTGCTATAGGGGGAGCTTCAAGTGGAAGAGCTCACGCAAGAACTGGTGATAGATATCAAGATATGAAAGAAATGGGTATTGAGCCTAAATAGTATTTCATGATAACTGGAAATACTGCGTCAGGAACATTTTATGTTTTTAATAAGAAAGAACAGTCTACCCCAATAGTTTTTGTTCATGGTGTTGGTTTAACTTACGAAATTTGGCAACCNCAATTAGATTTTTTTAAAGATTACTCTAATCTTTCATACGATATTCTGGGTCATGGAAAATCNTCTTTAACAAAACAAAATATAAGTTTTGATGATTTTTCAGATCAACTAATAGAATTAATCAATGAACTAAAAATTGAAAAAATTCATTTAGTTGGTTTTTCAATTGGCTCTTTAATAGCTAGAAATTTTGCAACTAGATATGGTGACCGATTACGATCACTAGTTCTTCTAGGTTCAATATATAAAAGATCTGAGCAACAACAAAAAATAGTTAATGAAAGATTTGATCAAGCTAAAAAAGAATTAAAACTTTCAAGACAAGCATTAAAAAGATGGTTTAGTGACAAATATTTAGAAAATAACCCTGATACATACGAAAAAATTAGTTCAATTTTATCAGAAAACAATATGGCTAATTTTTTAAAAGTTTATGAGCTATTTGTTAGACATAAAAATGATGAAGATTTTGAAAAGATCCAAACTAAAACCTTAGTAATGACTGGAGAGCATGATATTGGCTCTACAATTGAAATGTCACAACAATTAAACAATGTAATTAAGCATAGTGAATTAAAAATTATCAAAGAGGGCAAACATCTTTGTGGTATTGAATGTGCAGATGAGGTAAATTTAACAATCAAAAACTTTATAGATAAAAATGACTAAACTAAAACAATATAAAATGTTCATAAATGGAGAGTGGATTGACTCTGAGAGTAAAAAAACTTTTGAAACTTTAAACCCAGAAAATAATGAGCCTTGGGCAGTCGTTCCTGAGGCAAGTGCTAAAGATGTAAACAACGCAGTTAATGCAGCACAAAAAGCATTTGAAGGTGATTGGCCAAAATTACTTCCTAAAGAAAGAGCAAAATTTTTGAGAATGATCGGGCAGCAGTTAAGAGATAATGCTGAAATGCTAGGCGAAATAGAAACTATTGATACTGGTAAGATTATTAGAGAAACTAAAAAACAAGCAATTTATATTGCTGACTATTATGATTATTATGCGGGTCTTGCAGATAAAGTTGAAGGAACAGTGCTTCCAATTGATAAGCCAAACATTCAAGCAATAACAACTAGAATTCCAATTGGTGTCATTGCAGCAATCATTCCTTGGAATTCACAAATGTTTTTAACTGCAACAAAGTTGGCTCCTGCTCTAGCAATGGGCAATACTTTAGTGATTAAATCTTCAGAACTTGCTCCAGCAGTTATGTTTGAATTCGCAAAACTTATAGAAAAAACTGGCCTTCCTAAAGGAGTGGTAAATGTTCTTACTGGTTTTGGTGATCCATGTGGAAAAACATTAACAACACATGATTTAGTTGAAAAAATTGCTTTCACAGGTGGCCCAGAAACTGCAAGACATATTATTAGAAATTCTGCAGACAATTTATCTGAGGTAAGTCTAGAACTAGGTGGAAAAAGTCCAGTAGCAGTGTTTGATGATGCAGAACAAGAAAATGCAATTAATGGAATTGTTGCTGGAATATTTGGTGCAAGTGGTCAAAGCTGTATAGCTGGATCCAGACTTTATATTCAAGAAGGTATTTATGATGAATTTTTAGACAAACTTTCTAATCGAGCATCTAAAATTAAAATCGGAACACCCATGGATCCAGAAACTGAAATGGGACCGTTAAGCAGTTTTAAACAATTAGAAACTATTGAAAAAAATATAAAAGCTACAATTGACCAAGGTGGAAAAATTAAATGTGGTGGAAAAAGAGACTCTTTTTCTAATAAAGGATATTACTTTCCTCCAACAATTATTGAATGTGATAATCATAATTTACCTGTTGCAGAAAATGAGCTATTTGGGCCTGTTTTATCAGTTATGAAGTTTACTACTGAAGAAGAAGTCATCGATAAAATGAATGATAATCAATATGGATTATCCTCGGGTGTTTATACCAGTAATCTTTCTCGAGGNATGAGGGTTTCTAAAGCAATAAGAGCAGGAATAACTTTTGTAAANACTTATAGATTAATTTCTCCCTCAGCTCCNTTTGGNGGAATGAAAGATAGTGGTTATGGAAAAGAAGCAGGTATAGATTCCATTAAAGATTACACAAGAGTTAAAACTACATGGTTTTATACATCTGACGAACCTTCACTAGATCCTTTTTCAATTAGATAAATTTGACTACCAGACATTACTTTTTAGTTTTATTAATAATGGTAATCTTTGGTAGTGCTTATCCAGTTGGTAAATTAATTTTAAACAGCTCTCTACCACCAATGTTGATGGCATCAATTAGAATGGGAATTGTTTTTATTTGTCTAATTCCTTTTTGGAAATTTAAAATTCCTGAAAAAAAATATTTTATACCCTTATTTGGGTTTTCATTATCGATGGGAACAGGAGTATTTTTATTTATGAACTTGGCTCTACTAGAGGCAACCATTGTATCTCCAATAATTATTGGGGCACAATTAAGTATTCCCTTTGCAATTCTTATAAGTTCAATTTTTTTAGGAGAAAAAATAAGCTATAAAAAATGGAGTTTAGTTTTTTTAGCTTTTGTTGGAATCTTTTTAATTGGTTATGACCCTAATCTTAAGGGAGAAATTTTAGCATTATTTTATACTGCTGTAATGGCTCTTTGTTATGCTCTCGCTCAAGTTTTTTCAAGGTATTTAAAGGACCTTGATGTTAAGTTGACTAATACCTTTATGGGAATAACAGGCTGTCTAAGTCTTTTAATTTTTTCAATAATTTTTGAAGGTAACAGCATCTATCATTTTCAAAATATTGATTTTTCAACTTGGCTTTTAATTCTTCATAGTGCTGTTCTAGTTTCTTTGGTGGCTCATATGTCCATGTTTTATCTTTATAAATTTTATCCTGTTGGTCAAGTAATGCCTTTTTATTCTTTATTTCCAATTTTTGGAATTATCCAAACTTTTTTTATTTTTGGTGAAATACCTCCGCTATTAACTTTAATTGGCGGGACTATTGTTCTTGCGTCAGTCTATTATATGCAAAAAATGAGATGATTTTGTGATTGAATATTAACAATATTCATAATTAAATTGGCTTTTTATAAATTGTTAACAATAAAAGAGGAAGATAATGAAAAAACTATTTATTGCTGCGTTTATGTTTGTTTCAAGTTTTGGAACTAATGTAATGGCAGACGGACATGCGATTAAGATGGGGATCATCTTAGGATTTACTGGTCCTATTGAATCTCTAACACCAGCAATGGCAGCATCTGCAGAACTTGCTTTTAAAGAAGCATCAGACTCAGGTTCTCTATTAGGTGGAAAAAAAATTGAAGTAGTAAGAGCAGACTCAACTTGTGTTGACTCAGCGGCAGCAACTGCGGCAGCTGAAGGTGTTATTTCACAAGGTGTAGCAGCTATCATGGGTGCTGACTGTTCAGGTGTAACTGGTGCGATTGCATCAAATGTTGCTGTACCTAATGGTGTAGTAATGATCTCGCCATCAGCAACTTCTCCAGGATTAACAACTCTAGATGATAATGGATATTTCTTTAGAACTGCTCCATCAGATGCTAGAGGTGGTCAAATCTTAGCTGATATTACTAAAGATAGAAAAGTAAAAAGTGTAGCAATCACTTACACTAACAATGACTACGGAAAAGGTTTAGCTGATGTTTATAAAGCAGCAGTTGAAAGTCATGGTATTAAAGTAACTACTGTAACTGCTCACGAAGATGGTAAAGCAGATTACTCATCTGAAGTTGCAACTCTTGCTTCAGCAGGTGGTGATGCGGTAGCAGTAATTGGTTACCTTGACCAAGGTGGTAAAGGAATTATCCAAGCTTCTCTAGATTCTGGTGCATTTGATAAATTTATTTTATCAGATGGTATGATTGGTCAATCTCTAGTAGATGCATTTGGAAAAGATCTAAGTAAATCTTTTGGTTCTATGCCTGGTTCAACTGGAAAAGGTGCTGGTGTATTTGCTGATGTAGCAAAAGCTGGTGGTATTGATTCATCTGGACCATACACTGGTGAGTCTTACGATGCTGCAGCTTTAATTGTTTTAGCAATGCAAGCAGGTAACTCTCATGATAGAGCATCAATTGCAAAAAATGTAATGGATGTAGCAAACGCTCCTGGAACTAAAATTTATCCAGGTGAGCTTAAAAAAGGATTGGATTTACTAGCTAAAGGTAAAAAGATAAATTACGAAGGTGCAACTGGAGTAACTTTTACTAATGTTGGTGAAGCTGAAGGTTCTTTCTTAGAGCAAGAAATAAAAGGCGGAAAATTTAAAACTAAAAAGCAAAGATAATTATTATCTGATTAAAACCCCAGTAATGAAAATTACTGGGGTTTTTTTATATCTAAATAGAACTAAAAATTCTCAAAATACCAAAAATTGAAATAACTATTAAGAAATAGAAAACAACTTTTCTGTAAAGTTTTTCTTTACTCTTTACAAAAAAATTATTTCCGATGAAAACGCCTATTGGTAAAACTATTATCAATGGAATGGTTCGATAAATAGTTGTCATATCAACAATTCCACCAAAAAAACTTAGAATAAAAGCATATAAATCTGTTAAAAAAAATAGAGCTGCTAAAGAACCTCTAATTACAGCAGGCTGGATACTTGTTACTAGTAAAAATAATGCCACTGGCATTCCGCCAAGAGTTGTTAATCCATTTAAAGTTCCCGAAATTATTCCAGTTATAATCTTTGCTGGATCATTATTTATTTTTCTATTTGAATAACCCATCATCAATAGTATTGAGAAAAAAATTATGATTAAACACACATATAAATGAGTGGTTTCAGNGGAAAGATATTTGAGCAAATACAATCCAACTGGNGATCCAATAGCAATTCCTATTAATAGTTTAAATACAAAATTCCAATCTATTTTATTCCATACGTATGGAATCATAAAAATGCTTATGAAAACTTCTAATATTAATATGATTGGAACAATTTCTATTGCAGGCAGTATAAAAGCTAAACCTGAAATACATGTTGCTGAAAATCCAAAACCGTTAAATCCTCTGATGATAGATGCAATAAATACAATAAATAAAATAATTAAAAATTGAGATAAGTTAAAATCGAAATAGTTTAAAAGGGACATCTAGTTTTATTAAAGTTACTAAAAAATATTAATCAATAAATGATAGTAATTAAAATATATACTTATCAGCCATGTACATAGCCCAAGCAATAGCAGCACCTAATATAATATATTTCATATGATAATTACTTTATTTCTATTTTTTCTGGAAGTATACCCTTGGGTCTAAATCTCATAATTAATAACAATCCTAAGCCCATCATTAAAAATCTAAAATAAGGTACACTCTCTATTAAGTGAGCTTTTAAAGCGTTAGTTTCTGGTATCCCTGCGGTGAAAAAATTAATTAAAAATAAAGCTATTGGTGCAGCTTCAATCCATAAAAACCAAACAACAAAACCACCTAAGATTGCACCAAAGTTATTACCACTTCCACCAACAATGACCATCACCCAAATTAAAAATGTATATCTCATTGGCTATAACTTCCTGGTGTAAATAAACCATCTTGTGTAACTAACATTGCACCAGCTATTCCAACAATTGCTGATCCAAGTATGAATATTAACAGATGCTGTTTAACAACATTTTTTCCCATAGCATTTGCGGCTTCTTCATTATCTCTAATTGCTCTCATCATTCTTCCCCATGGAGAGTAAAGTGCTTTTTGAGTTAAAATTAAGAGTATAATCACGATAACTAAAAATAATCCTGAATAACAAAGTTTAACAAAAACAGATGAGCCCTCAATTACCAACTGGTTTAANGCTGCCTGTCGATCAGCTAAGTTTGAAATTAAGGCTAATTTTCCAGAATTAAATCTCTCAACTAAATTAATGAACCATTCTGTNGTTTGAAGATCTACCTCGTAAGGTGCTGGTCTTTTTAGACCTATTACATTTTTAACTCCTCTAGTTAACCAATCTTCNTGNTTNATTATTGCAATTACAATTTCAGAAATAAGTAAAGTTGCAATTGCCAGATAATCGGCTCTTAAACCTAGAGCTACTTTTCCAACTATAAAAGCTAGTCCACCTGCAAAAAACGCTCCAACAATCCAAGAAAAAATAATTGGTAGCCCAAAGCCACCAAGAAATCCAGTTTTTGCAGGATTAACTCCTTCAATCGCTTCAATTCCAGGTTCTGCGGTTATTCTAATAATTACAATTCCAGCAACTATTATTGCTGCTATCCCATAAGTCCTAAATTTTGATTTTTCAAAATGCTTTAGAATAAATCTTATTGCTAATACCATTACAATAATTAGCCATAAACACATTAATATATCAAAACCCCCAGCGCGCCACGCTTCTTGTACTGGATCAACTGAGATTAAGACAGCTGCCAAACCTCCAAGCGCTGTATAACCCATAATTCCAAAATTAATTAGCCCTGCATAACCCCACTGAATATTAGCACCCATAGTCATTACCGCTGAAATTAAACAAAGATTAAATATTGATAAAGCAACGTTCCAAGATTGAAAGATTCCTACTAGAATAATTAAACCCATCATGATGCTGTAAGCAGCAATTACATTTAAATTCTTTCTCACAATACTTTTCCTTTAAATATTCCTGATGGTCTATAAAGCAATACGATAACTAATATTGAAAACGAAACTGCAAATTTATAATCGGTTGATAAAAGTTGAACTAAACTTTCAGGCGCCATACTTTCTGGTAAAATATACATAAAGAATTTTTTATAAGCATAAGTTAAAAATATTTCAGAGAATGCGATAACATATCCTCCTAAAAAGGCTCCAAAAGGATTCCCTATCCCCCCAACAATTGCTGCAGCAAATATGGGAAGCATATTATTAAAATAAGTAAAAGGTTTAAAACTTTTATCTAAACCATACAAAGCTCCTCCAATAGTTGCTAAAATCCCTGCTATAATCCAGGTAATCATTACTATTTTTTTTGGATCTATTCCTGAAAGCAATGCAAGATCCTCATTATCAGAATATGCCTTCATGCTCTTCCCTGTTTTAGTTTTATTCAAAAACCAAAACAAAAGAGAAACTAATACAATTGTGACAAATATTGTTATTACTTGTGTAGATTTTAATGCAAGACCTTCATTAAGACCTGTCATCTCCTTAAATTCTCGAGCTTTAATAATAAATTTTTCTCCATCAAAAAATCTTCTATCTGATGGTCCAATTATAATTCTTACAACTGCTTGAGTAACAAACATTACTCCAATACTAACCATTGCCAATTGGACTGGTGGACTTTTATTTACTCTGTAATATTTAAATACAAACTTATCAATAAACAGCATGTAAATAATCATAAATAATATTGCAAAAGGAATAGCTATTAAAGCTGTTGGCAATACTCCAAGTGAAATTCCAATTGACTGGAAATACCAAGTAAATAAAATTGTAACCATGGTTCCAAAAGACATCATGTCTCCTGTTGCAAAGTTAGCAAATCTTAAAATACCATAAATTAAAGTAACAAAAATAGCCCCAAGTGCTAATTGAGAGCCATAAGTTAAAGCTGGAATAAATATATAATTTAATAAAAGAATTATAGCATTTAAAAAATCCATATTATCCTCCTAAAAAAGAGCTTCTTACTCTTGGGTCATTTAATAATTCATTACCTGTTCCAGAGTATCGATTTTCCCCAGTAACTAACACATATCCTCTATCAGAAATATTGAGGGCTTGTTTTGCATTTTGTTCCACCATTAAAATTGCAACATTAGTTCTTTTAACTTTTACTATATGATCAAATAATTCATCCATTACAATTGGTGAAACCCCAGCCGTAGGTTCATCTAACATAAGAACCGTTGGTTTAATCATGAGTGCTCGACCGAGAGCCACTTGCTGTCTTTGTCCACCTGATAATTCACCAACAAATTGGTTTCGTTTTTCTTTTAGAATAGGAAATAAGTTATAAATTTCCTCAATAGTGTCTTTAATTTCTTCACTAATAAGAAAAGCACCCATTTCTAAATTTTCTTCAACAGTCATTCCTGCAAAAACATTTTTTGTTTGAGGTACAAATGAAATTCCTTCTTTAACTCTATCTTGTGGAGATAGTTTTGAAATATCTTTACCGTCTATGACTACTGACCCAGATTTTAAGTTTAGCAAACCCAACATTGCCTTCATAGCTGTTGATTTTCCAGCACCATTAGGTCCAAGAATTGAAACTATTTCACCTTTATTGACATTCACAGTGCAAGAATTAATGATATCAGGTCCATTACCATAACCGCCTGTCATTCCATTTCCCTCAAAATATGCCATTAATTATGATCCTTTAGTTTGGAACCTCTACCTAAATAACTTTCAATCACCTTTTCATCTTTTTTAGCATCTTCAACGGTGCCCTCAAATAAAACAGAACCTTCTGCCATAACTATTACAGGATCACATAATCTGCCAATAAATTCCATATCATGCTCAATCATGCAAAATGTATAGCCTTTTTCTTTATTAAGTTTTTCAATAGCTGTTCCAAGATCTTTAAGTAAAGTTCTATTTACACCAGCTCCAACTTCATCAAGTAAAACTAATTTAGCGTCCACCATCATGGTTCTACCAAGTTCTAAAAGTTTCTTTTGACCTCCTGATAAATTACCAGCAAATTCATTGGTTAAATGACCTAAATTTAAAAAATCAACAACCTCTTTAGCTTTTTCTTTAACTATTGCTTCTTCTTCAGCAACAAGTTTTGGCTTTAACAATGCTGTCATTAATTTTTCTCCAGATTGATTTCCTGGAACCATCATTAAATTTTCTAACACTGATAAATTTGAAAACTCATGAGCTATTTGAAAGGTTCTTAATAATCCTTTTGAAAACAACTCATAAGATGGAACATCCGTGATATTTTCTTGATCAAAAGTTACTGATCCACTTGATGATTTTAAATTACCAGCAATTAAATTAAACAAGGTTGTTTTACCAGATCCATTTGGACCTATAATTCCTGTAATGGTTCCCTTTTTAACTTTTAAAGAACAATCAGAAACAGCAGCGAGCCCTCCAAAATATTTTGAAAGGTTATTAATTTCTAAAATATGTTCTGACATTAAATTTATTTATTTAATCTTTTATGGATACTGTTTAATGTTTTTTCTAATGACTTGTAAAAACCTGCTTCAGTTAATTCTTTAACACCCTGTTCATTTAAACCTTTAGGCGTTTGAGATTCTTTAACTAAAAATTTTAAATCTTTTTTGGAATTAACAACAGCATCTTGTGATAATGCTAAAAATAAAGAAGTAATATATTTTTGAGCATTATTTCTTTTAACTCCTTTTTTAACTAGCCAATCTGTCATAGAGCTTAATAATTGATAAAAGGGTGCCATCATGCCAGATGTAGACCAAAAATTAATAGATGATTTTTCATTTTTAATTTCAACTGTTGTTCCAATTTTATCAAAAAAAGCTTTTACTTTTTTATTAGGTGGGCAAATAGGAACTGGACCTTTTTTTAATGATATCGGCGGTAATGGTATAGCTCTTACAATTTTAATATTAACTTTTATTGCTTTTTTCAATTGAGACAAAGTGATTGTAGAAATAAAACTAATTACTGTTTGACCTTTTCTAAATTTCAAATCTTTAATTATCAACTCACCTACCGAAGGTGTAACTGCTAAAAACACCCAATCACAATTATCAATTATTTGCTGATTATCCTTAGCAATAATTACCTTTTTAAATTTTTGCTTTAAACTTCTGGCTATATTTTTATTTCGAGGTGATATTAAAATCTTTTTATATGAGATTTTTGAATTACAAATACCCGTAATTACTGATGACGTTATTTTACCTGTACCAATAAATCCTAAATTCATAAATTTTGGTTACTTTATATTGATTATATTGAATTAATTAATAAAAAAAGAGCCTCTAATTCTTAATAATTCTCTACTTAATTCCTCATTTTCTTTAAAAGGTTTTCTACCATGAAGCCAAAAGTAATTATTAGCAATTATTGAAGAACCAACTGGTAATTTTGTAATAGTTTTATTCTTACTACCCTCTAAAGCATCAGATAATCTTTGTAAAAAATTTCCTTGAGCCATATTTTTTGGTTCTGGAAATTGATCTATATAAGAAATATTGGGTTTTCCATTTTCATCTGTTGAAAAAACTGGGTGTTCCACTTTATAATCTACATTTTTACTTTTTGGTGATCCCCATATAAAATTTTGTTTTCCAATTGGGTCATTAAACATATCTTCACAATGTTCCCAGTCATCAAGATGTAACATTGCTGTTTCACCTCCTTGCACATTTTGTTCATCAATTTTTGACATAAGCAGCCAATCTGTAACTTCGTTTACATAAGTTCCATCAGTGTGAAGATCCATATTTCTATATGCTTTTCTTAAGTATGAGTCACTTTTATCTTCATGTTTAACAACAAATCTTGCATAATATTTTCCAGCCATTGAGTCATGATTAGGCACACCAATTAAATGAGCAATAGCTGTAGATAGTTTTACTAAAAAATTATCATTTATTTTTGAGGTTATATTTTTGGGTCCAATTATAAAGCATCCTGTAGACCTATCTCTTAAAATTTCATTCAATAATCGACTTAACTTGTTGTCAGTTAAATCATCTAAACTTTTTGCAATAGTAAATCTAGTAAATGGCTTTAACTCTAGTGCAGTTAAATCAAATTTATTAAAAGGAAAAATTAGTTTTTCAATAATCTCATCTTGTATCTCAATATTGATTATTCTTTTTGAATTATTATGTTCTGAAATTGTTAACCCAGAAATTTCTTTCATTATATATACTCACTCAATAAGGCCATCATGATAGCAGAAATTACAGTTGGATAAACAAAATTTCTTTTGGAAATAAAGAAAATAAATAAACAAAATAATACTACTGCGGCTCTACTAATGTAACTTGCTTCTGACAAAACTCCTACAGGAAAAATAATTGTCCTAGCAATCAATGCTGCTAAAGTTGAATATGCTAAACAATTAAACCATTTAAATAATTTTGAAGTTTCCTTTATTCCTTCTGAGGAAACTACTCCTAAAAATCTAGAAGAAAAAGTTGCTAATGATGTTACTAAAATTGCAAGTACTACACTAACTGACATTTAACTCTCCTATAATATAAGCAATAGTTCCGCCGACTAATCCACCAAGTAAAATAGACCATTCGGGTGATAAAAAATAAAATATTGGACCCAATAAAAAACCTAATATTACGGACGCTGTTATTTGAATAGTTTTCATTGTACCGACCATCATGCATAAAAAATAAATTGGATTTAGAATTGCTAACCCAATCATTATATTTTTATCTAAATAATCTGATGCATAAAATCCAATAAATGTTCCGATGACAGCAGTAGTCCATGTTCCTGTGCCAATACCAATCCAAAAATCGATCCTATGTTTTTTTTCAATATTTTTATAATTATTTTTCATTATCAGCCAAGCAGACACCGCAATAAAATGACAAGAAAAATAATATTTCCACTTTGGTTGACTTTTGTGCATCATTAATGGAAACAAAGAAACAGTCAGTGGATATAATCGAGCATTAACAAACCAAACTGCTAAAAATATATTTAGTAAAGATGCTCCAACTAATAATGACTCTGCCATTACCAAAGAGCCAGGTAAGGCATATGTAAGCATTGTTGAAAAAATACTTTCTTGAATATTAAATCCTAAGTTTTTAAGAAGTGCTCCGATTGCAATAAAACAACATCCAAGTGCTATCGCTGGACTATCTAGAGCTAAAATAGATTTAAACCCTTTAAAGAAAAATTCTTTATTGATCATTAACCGCCAAGAAATAGTCTGCCTACATCAGGATTACTTAATAATTCATCACCTTTTCCAGCAATAGCTGTTTGGCCTGAAACTAAAACGTATCCTATATCAGCAAATTCTAAACCTTTTTTAGCATTTTGTTCTACAAGTATTATTGTTTTTTTTTCGTTTTGTTGAAGATCTTTTAAAATTTCAAAAACCATATCAATATATCTTGGCTCTAATCCAATTGATGGCTCATCTACTAATAGTACTGATGGTTTCATCACTAATGCTCGTGATATTTCTAACAATCTTCTTTCTCCACCAGATAAAACTTTAGCAGGTTGATTTCTTCGATTTCTTAATCTTTCATACTTTTCAAAAATCTTTTCTGCTTCTTCGTAAGACTCGTCAGTTTTATCTTTTATATATCCACCCATTAATAAATTTTCTTCAACCGTCATATCAGGAAAAACCGAATTATCCTGAAGAATGTATGCAATGCCTACTGACTTTAATTTTTCAGCTGGGGATAAATTTGTAATTTCTTTTCCATCAATTTCAATTTGGCCTGAAAATATGTTGGTAAATCCATATATTGAATGAAGTATTGTAGATTTACCCGCACCGTTAGGTCCTATTAAACATAGAGACTGAGCTTTATTTACAAATAAATCAAAATTATGCAAAATTTCCATTTTTCCATATCCAGCACTTAAATTTTTAATCGTTAAATGAATTTCATCTGATGATAATTTTTTTAAATCCTCTGGAGAAGGAGCTTTACCTAAAACTTCATATTGATTTGACATTATTGTGCTCCTAAATATGCGTCGACAACTCGTTTATCGTTTTTAATTTCATCTGGAGACCCATTTGCCAACATTTTTCCATGAGCTAAGCAAAATATATTTTCGGCTAATTGCATTATTACTCTCATATTATGTTCTATTACTAGTAAAGTAATTCCAAAATCTTGATTTACTTTTATTAATCTATCTATAATTCCATTTATTAAAGTTGGGTTTATGCCTGCGGTTGGTTCGTCTAATAAAAGCATCTCTGGTTCATTCATTAAAGCCATAGCAAGTTCTAATAATTTTTGTTGTCCAAATGACAAATCTCCTGCTCTTAGTTTTCTTTTTTGATATAACCCTACAAAGTTAAGTAAATTCTCTGCCTTTTCAGTTAATTCCTGAGGAATTTTAGAAAACAATTGTAATATGCTTTCATCACTACCCTTGTGGCTAATAAGCATATTATCAATACAGTTTAATTTTCCATAAATTCTTGTTTGTTGAAATGTTCTTAATAAGCCTAATTTTGCAATAATTGGAACAGGTAATTCAGACACTTCCTTTCCATTAAATTTAATCGAACCGTTATCGATTGGGTAAGTTCCAACAATTGAATTAAACAATGTTGTTTTTCCAGATCCATTTGGTCCAATTAATCCTACGATCTTTCCTTTTTCAACTGACATAGAAATGTCAACATTAGCTTTTACACCTCCAAAGGATTTACTGACATTGTTAACTTCTAAAATACTCATTTTATTTCTACCTGAGCCTTTCGATCAGCTTCATCAACTACTTCTCCAAATCTATGAGGATATTTTTCTCTTAACCATCCCATTAATCCCTCTGGAAAATAAATTACAATCACTACAATTAAAACTCCAAGGGCAACATACTGCCAACCTAAAAAGAATGTCCAAAATCCCTCTTTAAAGATATGAAATATTGTTGCACCTATTACAGGCCCCCAAAGTGTTCCTTTACCTCCTAGTATTGCCATCAAAACCATGAACACTCCCATTTCTCTTCCATCAAAAGCAACATCTGTAGAGTCGATATATCCAACTAGTCCCCCCATTATTCCACCAGCTAAACCACAGAAAAATGCTGAAATCATCCAGCCTATAATTTTGTACTTCATGGTTTGAATACCCATTGCTTCAGCCTTATCTTCATTATCTCTGATTGCATTAAGGATTAATTTAAATCTGGTAGAATAAATTGCTTTAACAGTTATGAATGTAAGTACCAAAACAATAAAACTTAAAAAATAAAAGAACTCACCCCTAGCTTCTAAACCACCAACATTTGGAAAAGGAGGTGTTGTAAAACCTTGGCCGGCTCCAATAATCTCTATTCCTCCAGAAATTTCTCCAGCAGCTACTCCTAAACCTAATGTACAAATTGCAAAATAATGTCCTCTTAAACCTAATATTGCATAACCAATTAAACCAGCAACAATAGTTGGAACAACTGCGGCAACAATTAATCCTGCTGCCATACCTTGGAAAAATTGGGTGGGAGTATGAACAAAAGTTTTTTCACCACCACTTTCTGTCCATTCAGCTAGTGGAAAAAACATTCCAACCTGAACCGAGGCACACAAATACATTCCCAATCCATAAAATAAAATATTTCCAAATGTATTGTAGCCCATCTCTCCTCCTTGAATATTCCAAGTAGTTGCAAGCACAATTAGAATGCAAAGAATAGATAATTGTACCTTAAATGCTGGAAATATAAATGGAGCAGCTAAGCCAAATATTAAAATTCCTATGTAAAGTATTAAATTATTTTTGCTCATATAAATTATTTATTTTTTCTCTAAAATTTTTGTCAATTGTAAAATAATGTCCATTCTCATCATGAACACTTGATCCTGATGAATGATAATCATCTAAGTGTTTTTTAAATTTATCAATATCAACTTCAACTAGTTGACCTTGATTATCATTAATTTTAACCTTTCTCATTTTAAATACTCTCTTTTTCTTGAAAGTTTAAACCTTCTGTAAACAAGGATTAAAACTAATAATAAAAATACTGAACCAATTCTAAATTCTGTACCTAATATATAATCTGCAAACTCTTCAAAGACTCCTAATCCCATTCCTGACATTGCAACACCAGGCAAATTTCCTAATCCTGCAACAATCACAATCATGAAAGATCTAATTGTATAAGGTAATCCCATGTAAGGATGGATAGTAAATGTTATAGAAATTAACGCCCCAGCAACACCACATAAAGCAGCATTAATTCCAAATGTTGCTGCATAAACTTTTTCCGTATCAACACCTAAAATCTTTGCAGCTCTTGCATTTTGAGCTGTAGCTCTAATAGCTCGGCCAAGCTTAGATTTTTTCATGTAAATAACTAGACAAATAGCAAATACAATACTGATAAAAGCTGAAAATATTTTTGAATTAGGTAACACAACATTGTTATCAAATAACATTGTTGTACCATAACCAGAGTTTGCAAGCACGACATCTGCACCAAATGCAAAATTCATTAATTGCATGAAAAGAATACTTATTCCAAAAGTCGCTAAAATAGAGATAAATAGATCCCTATCTACTACTTTATTAATTACGAGTTTGTAAATCGCTATACCAACAAAATACATTATAATTGGTGCAACAATTACTCCCCATGCTGGATGAATACCGTAAAGATACATAAAGTACGCAATATATCCTCCTAAGATAACCAGATCTCCTTGCGCGATATTAATTATATTCATAACACCCCACTGAAGTGCCATACCATATGCAATTAATGCGAACAATACTCCTAAAAGAATACCATCCAAGCAAGCTTGCAC